>ERZ773035.319-NODE-319-length-40807-cov-10.267030_pt1 | contig 40807 bp, 23 predicted proteins | sample MGYA00511487_ERZ773035 | MGnify/ENA primary metagenome ERZ773035 (study PRJEB29015, sample SAMEA2737985) | human oral metagenome | biome: human oral; feature: human-associated habitat; material: dental | place: China | collected 2024 ... | reverse complement strand
GGGCTACTTCGGTGCCGTAGATATCGTACACACGTATGGTGCGAGCGGTAGCCGAGAGGTAGAGCACGTCTGCCACGGGGTTCGGGTAGAGGGTGAGAGCCTGCTCGGCGGTGGCTTCGGCTATATCGGTAGCGGGGCACTTATGCTTACCTGTAGTAACGGGTATGTCGGCATCGTTTTTGTAGTACTGTACCTTCCAGTTTTTGGCGATAGCGTTCGCCTTGTTTGTGGCAAGGACGATAGCGTGATTCGACGACGTATCACTGTATACCGGCTGTATGGCTCCATTTGCCTTGCCTGTCCTATCGGGTAGGGCACAGTATATATCGTCGAGTGCCTGAGTGGAGAAGTTGTTGCTGTAGCAATATAGCAGCTCCAACTGAGTATTCGATACGTTGAGGCTTGTGAGATAATTGGCGAAACAATATAACCTCTTCAACTGCGTATTGTTCGATACATCGAGGCTGCTAAGATTATTGCCAATGCAATATAATTTATCCAACAGCGTATTCTTCGATATGTCGAGACTGCTAAGTTTATTGTCGGAACAATCTAATTCCGTCAACTGCGTATTCTGCGATACGTCGAGGGTAGTGAGCTGATTGTATAAACAATCTAACTCCTTCAACTGCGTATTCTGCGATACGTCGAGCGTAGTGAGCTGATTGTAGGAACAACTTAAATCCTTTAACTGCGTATTCTGCGATACGTCGAGGGTAGTGAGCTGATTGGAGGAACAACTTAAATCCTTCAACTGCGTATTCTCCGACAGGTCGAGGGTAGTGAGCTTATTGGAGGAACACTTTAACTCCGTCAACTGCGTATTCTGCGATACGTCGAGGGTAGTGAGCTTATTGTAGGAACACTCTAACTCCGTCAACTGCGTATTCTGCGATACGTCGAGGGTAGTGAGCTTATTGTATAAACAACTTAAATCCTTCAACTGCGTATTCTCCGACAGGTCGAGGGCGGTGAGGTTTGTTCCGTTTTTGCTACAATCGAAGACCATAAGGTCGCCGTATACGGTCATAGTGGACGCATCGGCAGTAACGGTATAAGTACTTGGCCAGTTACCATTGTACCAGCTGGTGTTGACGGTGATATCTTGTGTATTGGAGCCGCTTACGATACGTATGGGAGTGCCGTAAGCGGCTGCCTTGAAGTCGAGCTTTATCGCCGAGTCTTTTTTGACGGTAAGGGTGATATAGCGGCTCATGTTTACTGTCTGTGCATGCAGAGTGGAGGCACTCGTGAGAAGCCCTACTGCGAGGGCGAAAATTAATGTAATTTTCTTCATAAATTTTTTACATTAAAAGATTATTAATTTGTTTGTTCATAAAAATAGGCAGAGCGGGCTTTCCGCCCCGCCGTGTGATAAATAGTTACTTTTTATTTTCTTCATTTTTCACCTCTTTGGGCTTTACCTCCTTTTTCGAACGGTTTTTTGAACAATACTGCCAAACGTTCGGCTACGTCGCCTACTTCTGTAATCCTTGCGGATGTCGATGATAATCTGGTCAACATAATGAAAATGATTTTTAATTTTACAATATAATATCTGTATAAAATTGCCTTTCGTATATGTTTTTCGGTTCACGGTCGTGAATTAAAAATTATTCGTTCCTCTCAATTCACGGTCGTGGGTTGGTCGCCAACAACTGTTTTCTTCAAAACCACGGTCGTGGGTTGCTCGCCGCCGATAATTTCGAGGAAATATCATCTCCGAATTACCCCCCGACGGCTACAAAGGTAGTGCTTTTTTTGCATTCTGCAAAAAAACAATTACGAATTAGGAATTACGACCGGCAGTGCGGAGCAAATTACGAATTACGAATTACGTTGAATTGTGTAAGCGTTTGAAGCGGGGCGGGGGGAAATGGGAAATGTTGTTTGCTAAAGTTCTACCGCGAGCATTTCTCGTCCAAGGCGGTGCAAGGCTTCCGTTATTTTTTGCCTCTGGGCTATTCGAGGCTTTTTTTTACCTGTCGAATATTGGTGTATCAGTTTCTGATTTATCCCTGTTATGCGTTCCATCGCAGGATTGTTGAGTATCCCCTTGTAGTATTGCAATAAACTTTCGGTATCGTATTTATACCTTATCTCGTATTGTCGATTGGCAATATTGCCAAGCTCCTTCTGTAGTTCCAAGGAATTTAATACTTCTTTTTTAGCCTCCTCGACAGTATCTCCGCCACCGCTTACGCCATCCAAATTTTCGGCATAAGCCCAATAGCAATCGTTGCTTCTTTCTATGACGATACGTATAATTTTCATATCTACTCGTATTTTTATTTTAGGTTCATCTCTTTTTTGATTTTCGTCTCTATACCTCGCCCCATCTCTTTCGTACCGTGGTATGGCACGGGATATGTCTGCCCATCTTTTTCATAAATATAGTGACTGCCGCTCACACGCAATAGCTCCCAACCGTTTTTTCTTATCAACTTATGTAGTTCTCTTGATTTCACGTATAAGACTATATTTAGGAACTCTGCAAAGGTATACAAAAATATACCAACAACCGAAGTTTTAACACTTTTAACTCACCATAAAGGGATTCTGAAATCAATTACGACCGTCAGTGCGGAGCAAATTACGTTTAATCGTTTAATTGTGTTTTGTGCGAAGCACAAATAAAAAATGGGCGAACACATGGGGCAAGCCCCTACGGTTCGTGTATTGAATGATGTTGATGAGGCAATTCGTGAATTGTATGTACGTGGTAGGTGATTATCGGGCGGCGGGTATCGCTGTGAATATGACAATCAATTCTTACGTCGGTTTCGAACGTTCGCTCAATATATTTGCAAATATTGCTAAGGAGTGATTCCAAGATACAAACAAGAGGCTATCCTCGCGCAGGGATAACCTCTTGCATATTTTTACAGAGCCTATTTCTTATGGAGAAAAAGAATAGGGTTTACAGCCTCGTCTTAAAACTGCGTAAAGTGTTTTAGCATCGCCTCGCCCGTGATACAATCTTTACCCTCACCGTCGACGATACGACACGATACGGTGCCCGAATGTTTCTCGGCATTATGAGCCGTAACCTCGAAAAGAGCCTTGTATTTGGTATCGACAAACATCGGTGCACGAAACTTCATCTCTTGCGACATATATATCGTGCCTTGCCCCGGGAAGAGCGTACCGAACACCTTCGAAAATACAGCCCCCGATAAGAAGCCGTGCATTATCGGACGACCAAATGGAGTCGTCTTAGCAAATTCGGCATCGATGTGGATAGGGTTGTTGTCGCCCGTAACGCGGGCAAAGAGTTCTACATCCTGTTGCGTGTACGAAAACTCGTATTCGTATTTGTCTCCTACTTTAAGCATATCTTTACTCTGTTTATTATATTAACGATATTAGAACATCGGTTTTATATCCGACGGTATTATAAGTGTCGCTTCCGTATTTTGCTGCACTTGGTCGACGGTAAACTCAGGGTTTATCTCCGAGAGCACTATACCATCGGGCGTTATCTTCATTACACCCATTTCGGTTACTATCATATCCACTTCGTGCGGTGCTGTCAGTGGCAGAGTGCACCTCTTCAAAATTTTTGGTTTACCCTTGGCGGTATGCTCCATAGCAAGTATTACCTCCTTGGCTCCCACGAGCAAGTCCATAGCCCCGCCCATACCGATTGTCTTACCTCCGGGCAATATCCAGTTGGCAAGGTTGCCCTGCTCGTCTACCTGCATTGCACCGAGTATAGTAACGTCGACGTGCCCGCCGCGTATGATACCGAACGAGGTAGAAGAGTCGAAGATAGAGCCGCCCGGTAGTACCGATATATATCCGCCGCCGGCATTGACGAGGTATTTGTTTTCTTTGCCCTCCTCCGGCGTGGGACCGAGTCCGAGCAGACCGTTTTCAGACTGCAACACCACTTTTACGCCTTCGGGCAAGTAATTGGGTATCAAAGTCGGCAAGCCGATACCGAGATTTACCACAAATCCGTCTTTCAACTCCTTGGCACAGCGTCTGGCTATTACTTCTCTTATCTGATTTTTATCCATGTAGGTTATAATGTTTATTTGTTGTTGATTCTTCTATCGAGTTCTTCGGCAATGTACGACGATACGTCGTCGGCGTAGGTATTGGCTCCGAAGCCGGCGTCGTAACCGAGCTCCTTAGCGAGTTCGTGCGATATACGCGGACCTCCGCAGATAAGTATCATCTTGTGGCGGAGACCTTCGGCTTCGAGTAGCTCTACCAAGTTGACGAGGTTCTTTATGTGCACGTCTTTCTGGGTAACGGTCTGCGAAACGAGCAGTGCATCGGCACCGACCTCTATCGCCTTGGCGATGAAATCTTCGTTGTCGACTTGGCTACCCATATTTATCGCCTCTATCATATCGTAACGCTCGAGCCCGTAATGACCTGCATAGCCTTTCATATTCATAATAGCATCGATACCCACAGTATGTGCGTCGGTGCCGGTAGAAGCGCCGAGGACGACTATCTTACGTCCGATATGTTCCCTTATGTACTCGTCGCATTCGTGCATATCCATCACAGTACTCTCTACTTTGGGCACATGTATCTGTGTATAATCGACCGTGTGGGTAGAGGAGCCGTAACAGTTGAAGAAAGTAAAGCCTTCGGTGAGTTGTTTGTAGAAAACGACCTGAGGATTCTCCAGTCCCATCTTGCGTATAAGCTGCTTAGCTGCTTCAACAGCCTCATCGCCGCAAGGGACAGGCAGGGTAAAACTCAACTGGGTCTTACCGTCGTTCATAGTATCGCCGTAAGGCTTGATTTTGGTAAGGTCGAGGGTTTTGTCGAAATCCTTGCCTTCCATCGAATAAAGTCCGCCACTCATATAATGTAATTCCTATTATCTAGTATTCTTTTGTTGTTAAATAAATAATATTGTTATCTATGTATGATAATTATAAGTTACAAAATTAGTCCTTTTTACGCAAACCACAAAATACGAAATACCCTTGCCTACGACGAATATTTATTCTCGTTTTTTATGCTTGTGTAGAATAACCTCAGGCTTCGAACTCTATATCTCCGTCTGCCTCGCAGTGGTAGGGTAGCCCGCTCTGGGCGAGCTTTTCGAGGAATGGGTCGGGATCAAACTCCTCTACGTTGAATACGCCTGCTCCGCTCCATTTGCCTGTCAGGAACATATAGGCTCCCGTCATAGCAGGTACTCCTGTGGTGTAGCTGACGGCTTGCGTGCCTGTCTCTTTGTATGCCGCTTCGTGTGAGCAGTTGTTGTAGATGTACAGTGTAGTCGGTTTGCCGTCTTTTACCCCGCGAATACGACAACCTATCGAAGTCTGTCCCGTGTAGTTTTCTCCCAAGTCTTGCGGGTTAGGTAGTACGGCTTTGAGGAACTGTATCGGCACTATCTTTTGCCCGTTGTAGTCTATCTCGTCTATACGTGCCATACCGATATTCTGTATCACGCGTAGATGAGTGAGATACTCTTGCCCAAATGTCATCCAGAAGCGGGCACGACGCAGCGACGGGAAGTTTTTCACCAGACTCTCGAGCTCTTCGTGATAGAGCAGATACGAGTCTTTGACGCCGATGTCGGGGTAATTGAGCCCGCGATGCACCGAAAGCGGTGCTGTGGTGTGCCATTTGCCGCCTTCCCAATACTTGCCCTCTTGGGTTATTTCGCGTATGTTGATTTCGGGGTTGAAGTTCGTGGCAAATGCTTTGCCGTGATTACCTGCGTTGCAATCGACTATATCGAGGTAGTGCATCTCGTCGAAGTAGTGTTTGGCGGCGTATGCGGTGAAGACCGATGTTACGCCCGGGTCGAATCCGCAGCCGAGTATGGCTGTAAGCCCCGCACGGCGGAACTTATCCTGATATGCCCACTGCCAAGAGTACTCGAAGTGTGCCTCGTCTTTGGGTTCGTAGTTGGCGGTGTCGAGGTAGTTTACACCGCTCTCGAGGCAGGCGTCCATGATGGTCAGGTCTTGATACGGCAGTGCAACGTTTATGACGATTTTGGGTTTGAACTCGTTGAATAGCTTTACCAATTCGGGTACATTGTCTGCGTCGATGGCGGCGGTCTTCACCTCTACGCCGTAGCGTTGCTTTACATCTCGGGCTATTGCGTCGCACTTCGATTTGGTACGGCTCGCAAGCAGTATTTCGGTAAAGACATCGCTATTCTGTGCCAGCTTGTGTACTACTACCGTGCCTACGCCTCCCGCTCCTATTACTATTACTTTACTCATAAATGGTTGTCTTTTGCGTTTTTGAAGTTAGATAATACCGTATTTCTTGAATGTTTTTGTGATTTTCTCTAAAGCAAAATCTATCTGAGGTATTGTGTGTGTTGCCATTAGCGAGAATCGTATAAGCGTATCTTTAGGAGCTACGGCAGGCGATACCACAGGATTGACGAATATACCCTCTTCAAACAAATCGCGAGTAATCATGAAGGTTTTTTCGTTGTCGCGGATGAATAGAGGTATTATCGGGGTCGATGTGTGTCCTATCTCAAAATTGCGTGAGCGGAAGCCTTCGAGAGCATAGTGTGTCAGCTGCCAGAGATGTTCGAAACGTTCGGGTTCGCTCATCATTATATCGAGGGCAGCACTTGCGGCTCCCATAGCTGCCGGAGTAGGCGAGGCACTGAATATATACGAACGTGCATTGTGTCGCAGCCAATTGGCTGTAATAGAGTCGGTAGCAATGAACCCACCTATCGAGGCAAACGATTTGCTGAAAGTGCCCATTATGAGGTCTACCTCAGAGGTTAGTCCGAGATGGTGGCACACGCCCTGACCGTTTTTACCGAATACGCCAAGAGAATGAGCCTCATCTACATAGATATTGGCGTTGTATTTGTGAGCAAGAGCTACGATTTCTTTCAAATTAGTAACGTCGCCTTCCATCGAAAATACTCCATCGACTATTATCATCTTGATTTTGTCGGGATTGCAACTTTGCAGACGTTTTTCGAGCGACTCCATATTGTTGTGCTTGAATTTCATGGTGTTTGAGAAACTCAGTCGTACTCCTTCCACTATCGAGGCGTGGTTGAGCTCGTCCCAAATGATATAGTCGTCTTTGCCCGTCAGAGCAGGTATTACTCCTACGTTTACCAACATACCGGCAGAGAAAATTATTGCCTCTTCTTTGCCTACGAATTTAGCCAGTTTGTGTTCAAGTTCGACGTGGATATCGAGTGTTCCGTTCAGAAAACGACTGCCTGCCATTCCTGTGCCATATTTTTTGGTGGCTGCTATGGCTGCTTCTTTTACTTTTGGGTGGTTGGTAAGCCCTAAGTACGAGTTCGAACCAAACATAAGTACTTTACGACCACTCATAACGACCTCCGTATCTTGTTCGCTCGATATAGCTCTGAAATACGGATATATACCGGCTTCTTTGGTTTTCTGAGGAGCGTCGTATTTTATTAGTTTCTGCTGTAATAGTCTCATTACTAAATTGTTTTGTTTACTTACACAATGTCCTTTTTTTGCAAAAATGAGTGCAAATTTACACTATTTTTTCCGATTATACACAAGGCTATGCCATAAAATGATTGCCGTATATAACGCTATGCCATAAAAAACAAATAGTTGCCACTACGATTAGGGCAACTATCCGTGATCCAGCTGGGGCTCGAACCCAGGACCCCATCCTTAAAAGGGATGTGCTCTACCTGCTGAGCTACTGAATCTCTCAATATTATTCTTATTATTCAACTCTCCTGATTAAAAATCGGGAGTGCAAAATTACAAAAAAAAACGAATATACAATATCTCGGATAAAATTATTTTGCAAAAAAAATCGTAAGTAACTTGTATATACGGCGATAAACGACAAGATAATGCACCAAAATATACTCTCGCTTCAATAAAAACGAAATAACGGCAACGAAACGAAAAGGTTGGTCGGATACAAAGAGCAATCTTTTTTTGTATTTTTGCACTCTAAAAATCATTAATGTTCGATATGTTATGAAATTCAGATACCGACATACCAGAGCGCTTGTCTATATACTGATGTTCGTGGTTACTACGTTTTTGATATTCAAAATGTTTCCACAGCGCACACACTTCGATAAGAAATACGAGGTAGGCAAGCCTTGGCATTACGAACTGCTTACGGCACCTTTCGATTTCCCTGTATACAAGACTAAAATAGAGCTATCGGCAGAGCGAGACAGTATAAAACGTTTTTTTGTGCCTTATTATATTGCCGATTTGAGCAAAAAAAAGTCTGCTCTTAGTGCTCTTATGGCTGATAGTCTTATTGATAGAGAGACACGCTATTATCTGCAGAAAGCCATTCAAAACATCTATAAAAAAGGCGTGATATCGCAGGCAGAGTACGACGATTTCCAGAAGTTGCAGTTGAAATATATCAACGTCAGCGACTCATCGAATATCTGGCGTAAGGTAGAGGTGAAAAGTCTACTTACACCCTCTTCGGCAATCAATTATATATCGTCTACATATCCGATATCTACCTCTCGGCTCGATTCGCTCAACGTATCACGATTCGTCGTAGTGAGCCTTAATATGGATAAGAACAAATCCGATATGACTCTCAATGAGCTACTTAAGAGTATTCCTCTCTCGAGCGGTATGGTGCAAGCAGGTGAGCGTATCATAGATAAAGGCGAGATTGTAAAATACGAGCAGGGTAAGATATTAGACTCGCTTGCCAAAGAGTATTCGCAGAATGCTCCCGACAAAGACAATCGTCTGGTATCGATAGCCGATATATTTATGATAGCGGCATTGCTGTCGCTTTTTGTAGTCTATGTAGTGCTATTCCGTCCCGAGTTCATACGTCTCAAGAACGCTGCTTTCATTATCCTTATGATACTGATCGTGATAGGAGCAGCCTCGCTAATAATGAATTATGAACCCGATATGATAGACTTAGTACCGTTTACACTTATGGCTATCATTATCCGTATATTTTTCGATGGGCGTACTGCTCTGTTTGTGCATAACATAGTGGTTCTGATAGTTGCACTGTTCGTACCGTCGCCTTTTATATTTATTATGCTACATATACCAGCAGGTATGATAGCTGTTTCGACTCTTAAGCAGCTGACTCACAGAGCACAGCTTGTGCGCAGTGCGTTATCGATATTCATTACTTACGCACTGATATATTCGTGTTGTACTATTATAGATACGGGTAATTTTGTATTTACATGGCATCCTTATCTTGTGTTTGCCATAAATGCATTGCTGTTGCTATTTGCATATATATTGATATACATATTCGAGAAAATGTTTGGATATCTGTCGGATGTCACTCTGGTAGAGCTATCTAACATTAACAATAAGTTGTTGATGGAGTTTTCGGCTAAGGCTCCGGGTACCTTTCAGCATGTAATACAAGTATCTACTCTTGTAACGGCTATAGCACAGAAAATCAATGCAAATACCTTGCTTGCTCGAACAGGAGCATTGTATCACGACATTGGAAAAATGAAGAACCCGATGTGTTTCATCGAAAATCAAGTATCGGGCTTCAACCCATTGAATGACTTGACCTACCAAGAGGCAGCTCGCATAATAATATCGCACGTCGACGACGGAGTTAAAATCGCCGAACAAAACAGCCTACCCAAGCAGATAATAAACTTCATCAGGTCACATCACGGCAAGAGCGTGGTGAAATATTTCTATATCAAGGCTCAGAACGAATCGCCCAACGCCACTATCGACAAAAGCCTTTTCACTTACAACGGGATATTACCTCAGACCAAAGAGGAGGCGATACTTATGATGGCCGACTCGGTAGAGGCAGCCTCCCGAAGCCTCAAAGAGTATAGCGAAGAGACTATCGGTAAACTCGTCGACGATATCATCAACGGACAGGTAGCCGACCAAGCGTTCAAGGAGTCGCCGCTGACGTTCAAGCATGTAGAGATAGCCAAAAGTGTTCTTAAAGAGAAACTTATCAATATATATCACTCGAGAATAGAGTATCCCAAGCAAGCGGTAAAATAAAATCTTATATTATATAGATAGATGAAAAACAAGAGAATACACGTATATATTATTACTATTGCCTCTATGGCAATATGTTGCTTATTTGCTATGAAAATACTTTTCTTCCGTATAGACCTTACCGAAGAGAAGAGTTTCTCTATATCGAAAGCCTCTAAAAACATACTAAGATCTATTGAATCTCCAATCGATATCAATATATACATAGGCGATGCCGACGCAAATATAGCACACCTAAAGAGTGCTATCGAAGATATGCTCGATGAGTTTGCCGCTTATGCAAAGCACAATATTTCTTATCGTTATATCAATCCGTCTGCTGCCAAAAGCGACGAAGAACGTAAAAAAAACTTCTATAACCTCGAAGAACGAGGTATGTCGCCCATAACCATATCTACACGCGACTCGCAAGGAAAAGTATCACAGACACTTATATTCCCTTGGGCTGAGGTAATAATGAACGGAGATACCCTACCTGTATGCCTAATGAAGCCTACGGCGATGAAGAGTGGCGAGCAGAGCGTAAATGCGGCTATCGAAGAACTCGAATATAATCTCATAGAAGCAATAAACATATTGGGCAAAAAGAGTTTCGACAAGATAGTATTCCTCGAAGGGCACGGCGAACTATCGGAATTGTATACGTACTCTATTATGGAGCAGCTACATAAGTATTTCCAAATAGATAGAGGTACGTTGGCCGACGATGCATCGGCTCTGAAAGACTACAAAGCCGTGATCATAGCGAAGCCCACAAAGCCATTTTCGGAGTCCGACAAATTTATAATCGACCAATATATAATGAACGGAGGCAAAGTGATATGGCTGCTCGATGCTATAAACTATTCTGCCTCAGAGCTGAGCAAGAGTGGTATTTCCCCTGTTATGCCCCTCGACCTCAATCTAAACGATATGCTTTTTCGCTACGGAGCAAGGCTCGAAGCGTCTGTAATACAGGATATGCAGTGTCTGTATATGCCTATAAATGTGGCTACAGTGGGCGAGCCGCCCATCTTCGAACAGATGCCATTCACCTACTATCCTCTTGTGATGACCTCGCCCGAAAATGCAATAACCAAGAATCTAATGAACGTCAAGACCGAGTTTCCTTCGTTTGTGCAGCAAGTAAGCCTCGAAAACGGAATCTCTATGGATGTGTTGCTTGCTACGTCGAATGCATCGCATGTGGATATGGCTCCAACAAATATCGATATTAGAAATATAGCTAATATCGACCCCAAAACATTTGTAAATGCAAGATTTCTACCCATCGGTGTGCTTATGAAAGGACAGTTTCAGAGTATATTTATGCATCGGCAGGCTCCTAAAAATTTAGTGAATTTACTCCCACGTAAAGACAAGAGTATCAGTAATAAGATGATATTAGTAGCCGATGGTGATATCATTCGTAACGAGATAGAGCAATCAAACGACAAACAAATCGGGATAGTACCGCTCGGACTTGACCGCAATACCGGACAGTCTTATGGTAATAGTAACTTTATAGTCAATTCATTGCTATCCATTACCGACGACGATGCTCTGATACAACTCCGAAACCGTAGTATAAAACTTCGTATGCTCGACAAACAGGAAATATCCTCTAACAGAGTATTTTGGCAGGTATTAAATACATTGCTTCCGGTAGTATTACTGTTTATTTGGGGGGCAGTATATATCTATATACGTAAGGTAAGATATAAATAGCAGATAGATACGAGACTAACTAAACAAGCGACAAGCCGATAAACGACTTGTCGCTTGTTTATAGAAATGAAAAGTGATTTAATATTTTAATACTATTGATGTTACGATGCTATGATTGTGGTTTGTCATAGCTCCTTTAAATGAGCTATCGTCGGTGGTAAACGGCACAAAATCTTGTTCCTGTTTATTGTAAACATAGGCAAAGTCTAAGAAGAAGTTGCTGAATTGGAAGCCTATACCGCACGAACCGTACCATTGCGGATTGTTTACAAAGTACTCCATAGCTGTCAGAGTCGTATTGAGGTTGAAGTCTTTTTGAGCACCGCTTGCTATGGGGGCAGTCATATATCCGCCGCCCAGACGTAGTTTTGTGTGTTTAGATATTTTAGTTTCGGCACCTACTCTTATTGTATGTGTATTTAGAGTGTATTTTCTCAGATTGTTGTTTTCTGTATCGAATTCGGATTTTGCCAAAAATTTTTCCGAACTGTTTTTTACTCTCTGAATCTTATTGCCCATAAAGATATAGTCGATATTTATTGCCGTGTGTTGTTTTATTACGAATCCTGCACTCAGTTGTACCCTTAGAGGCGATGTGTAGCCGTATAAAGTCTCGTATGTAGGCGTTTTATGCACTGCCGACATCTTCGTTGATACTATGTCCGATGCCTGTACCTTAGAGAACGAATACCACGTAGGAGTACTGAACGATGCTCCCAATCGTACGGTAGGCGATAGACGAGCTATGATACCTAAATCCAAATTGACTCCCGTACCGGATATATCCGTAGCATTATGCAACGAGAAGTTGTTGCCGTCGGAGAAAAACTCTTCGTAATAGCTCTCGACTCTTCGGGTGTAGTTCTGTATCGAGAGTCCCGTACCAAAGTACAATACATCGTTGATATTGCCTGAATATGTGAAATTGTACTCATCGATATATCCACTCTCGGTAAACTTATAGCTACTGCTGATATCGCCTCCGAAAGCAGGTTTCCATTGGTCACTTCCACTTGCAATAGGATCGATAAGATAACCTTCGTAGCCCAAGACAGACAGATATCCTACATCGGGATTGTCGTAAGGGTCGTAGGTGTTTTTCACGAACTTAAGTTTATCTTCGGTAAGTCCATTGGTCATATTTGCTATAAGCGACGTAAGCGAATACTGTGAATTAGAGTTCTTTATATACCCATTACGACCGAAGTTTTTTAGACGGTTGAAAGAAAAACTCAGATTGGAGTGTATAAATCCTCTCTCTCTGTAAGTAGGAAAGTTGAGTACCCAAGTAAGATTGTTGGCTATCACCTTAGTTTTATCGCTCCCAATGGAGTATGTGTTCCATGCCGAGCACGTATGTATCGGGTTGACATTCAGCGAAAAGCTAAGTTCGTTGCTACGGAATATACCCAAAACGGCAGGATTGTCGGCAATAGCCGAAGCATCGCCACCGAGAGCTCCGAAGCTGCCTCCCATAGCCATATAACGAGCTGTACCATTTATAGATGGAGTAGTAAGACCATAATAATCAAACATATTCTGAGCCTGCGCCGATATCGACAAAATAGCGACAACGGCTATAAAAACTATTTTCTTCATATACAATTCATTTTTTTGTTACATAATAAATATTATCACAACTACTTATCGTCGCGACCTATCGGACGAACCTCTTGACGACGAACTGCTGCTCGACGACGAACTGCTGCTGCCACTATAACTACCTGACCGAGACGACGACGACCGTGAAGAATAGCTCGACGACCGACTACTATTCGACTCCGACGACCAACTCCTATCGCGGCTATCGGAACGCCTGCCGCTATTGTAACCATCGTTGCGGGTAGAGCGTGTATCACGGTCGTTTACAGACGGTTGGCGCGTACGACTATAAGAATCGTTTCTGCTATCGCTGGCTGTACGAGCTCTGTCGGAGCTACGCATATCGTTGGTATTGCTTCGATAGCCACGATTGACACCCGAATAGCTATTGGAGCGATTGTATTCTCTGAGAGTAGAGCTATACGAATTGCTGCGGCTGCTTAAGCTTCTGGCTCTCTGGTCGTTGGTAGTAGATTGATAGTAATATCCGCCTCCCCAGCCGCCGTATGGATAATAATCCCAATGATAATACCACGACGGATAGTACCACGAATAATAGGGATAATAGTAGTCGTAACCCCACAATCCCGAATATCCCCAATACCACCAACGTCGGTACGGGTAGCTGAAACTCCAGTCGTAGTAAGGCGAGTAGTCGTAATACCAGTCGTAATTGTAGGTGTATTTGGGAGCATACGAAGTATTGGGTCTTATGACGATAGAATCGTCTTCTACATAGATAGTGTAGTATCCGTCTTCGAGATTGTAGATATTGGTAGCTGTACCAAGATTTTCGTCTTCGAAAGATATTGTGTATTTGTTCACTACCACATTGTAGACGCCATTAGGTAGGTTTAACAGATTGCTTACTTGTTTCGATGAACCGCTATAATCGCCTGTATTCGACTCTTTTATCTGCTTCTCGAAAAAACCTTCTTCGGCTGCCGACCGAGTATTGTTGCTTGCTGCCCGCTCGGTTTTGCTCTTTTTAGATGGCGTATAATAGACATCGTCCCACTGTGCCGACATATTGAACGGCACAAAAATAATCGCAAATAAAAATAGTAGCTTTTTCATAACGCATTATTAAGATGTTTAATATATTATATAATCAAATAGTTTACTGTCTTTGTCTGACTGCAAAAATAGCAAAAGGTTTACACTTTTCCATATTAATACGACAAAAAATCCCATTGCCTGCCGTTGTATCGACTGTTAATGAGAGTTTTTGAGAAAATAATGTTATGACAATATGATATTTACATCTATTTTCCTGCCATAAGTTCTTTCATGGCGTCGCCAATGATTTTTATACCTTTGTCGATCTGCTCTTCGGGTGTGTTACAGTACGATACCCTTATGTAGCCATTTTTCTGTGCGTGTGGGTGGAATACCGAACCGAGTACAAAGACGGCACCTCTTTCGACTACTTTTCTGAACAATTGTTCTTCGTCGACACCGTGTGGCATCTTTATCCAGAAATAGAATCCACCTATCGGAGTAACATAGGTTGCCTCCTGCGGCAAATACTTCTTGATAGCCTGCAAAGTGTAGTTGCGGCGAGTATTGTATATTTTACGAATCTGCTCGATGTATGGCTCCATCTTGCCGGTTTTTATGAAGTTTTCGGCAAAAACCTGCGATATGGTAGGTGTACAAGCGTCGATGCTCTGTTTGCATATCTGCATCTTTTCGTATACAACCTCGGGTACCAAAGCCCAAGCCACACGAAGCCCCGGTCCGAAAATCTTGGAGAACGAACCTGTGTAAAGAATCTGAGAGTCCATCTCGGCATCTACCCACGTTTTCATAGGACGCGACCGTTCGTAGCCCTCTTTGTCGTAATATAGTTCGCCGTAGGCATCGTCTTCTATGATAGGTATCTCTGTGCCACGCATCACCTCTATGAGCTCTTCGCGGCGGCGGCGTGAGTAGACCAGACCTGCGGGGTTGTGGAAGTTTGGCGTCAGATAGAGTAACTTCGGTTTCGGACTGCGATTGATTTTCTCTTTCAGCTGCTCGATATTGATACCGTCGGCGTCGAGGTCGCACGATTCGATATTAGCCTGATACGACAAGAACGACGATATACCGCCGATAAATACAGGGTTTTCGGTAATAACGGTATCGCCCGGGTTGATAAACAATTTGGCAATGATATTCAACCCCTGCAAGCTACCGGTGGTGATTATCAGCTTGTTTCTATCGACGGGAAAATTTCTGCGACGCAGAAACTCGGTAAGCTCCTTTACCAAACCGGGGTTACCGGGCGTAGGTCCATACTGCATTGCCTCCTCCCATTGCTTGCGAGAGAATTTGGCAGACATCTCTACCATATCTTCTACGGGAAACAATTCGTTGCCCGGCATACCGCCCGCAAACGAGATAATGTCACTTCTTGTGGCAAGACTCATCAAGTCTCTGATAGCCGAAGAACGAAACGACTGTACACAGTCAGAAAATTTAAAATCCATATAGTTCGTATATTTTGTATTATTAAAAATCGAAGCACAACCGAAGTCTGTCGTTTGTTGCCGCAAAATTACAAATTTTATTCGTTTCGGCAATGCCACTTTTGGTGCTTCGGTCGGCAAGAATCTTTATAACACCCTCTTCCACACTACACCATTAATGTCTGTAAACGTTATAAGTCCTCTGCCTGCCACTATTTTAGCTGCGTCGGCACCATTTTCATCGTACAATGTGATAGTGTCGGTAAGGTATGTAGCGAGCAGTTCGGGGTCGGAGGGCATATACGAAGGCAAGTAAGCAGAGTCGATAGGTATCGAGGCAAAATATCTTGCTCTCTGTTGTGCTTGCGGTAAGTTTACGGTGATACTGAACTTCAAACAGTATCTGTTTATAACGCTACCAAGCATCATAAAATATGAGTTCGAATGGTCGCCAACCAAATATCGACTTTCGAATATATATGTCTCACCTTCGCTATTGCCGAAAGCATAACCCGGCGCCAAAGGTGAGCCCATGAAAAAATCTTTTATGGCTTTATAATCATTTATATCGATATTGATAGTATCGCCGTATGTCGATACGAATTTACATTTTTTCTGATATGCAGTATCGCCGTACGAGAAAAACCTATTGTATGGAAAGGCTTTCCAAACCAAAATAGGTCTTTGGATTTGTTGCTTACATCCCCAAAATAGTAATAATAAAGCAAGTAGGGTTATTAATTTGTATTTTACCATAATCGTAATGTTTAGTTAAAATTTATAGCTGACCGAGCAACCAAGCGATGATATATGCCAAAAGTTGATTGGGTAGTCGTCGAAATCTTCGTACCCTTGCAGATTTACTCCCATCAGCCATCGGTCTGCAATGGGGAATAGATACGAAATTCTCAGGTTCATTCCTATCCTATTGTATAATAAAACTTTGTATCCCAATGGAGAAAAATCTTCGATACCATCGTCGCCATTAAGGTCTATATACCAACTTGCATAAGCTACGTCGCCTCTAAGATATGTACCACCCACCGATAGACGCAAACAGTGACCTTTCTGAGATTTTATGATATCTCCAAACACATTTACCGATAGTAACATACGAGACACGTTTCTTAATTTCCACCTCTTTTTCGCCCATAACGATTGGAACGATCCCAGCGATACACTTGCCCCGAACCTATCGAATATATTGTAGTTCAATCGTGTACCGTATTCCACTCCAAACAAATTTAGTTGTTCTTCATTGGCCAGAGCCACAAAAGACTCTGCCGACCATCTATCGACTGCCGTTAAATCTTGCGAAAAAACAGATACAGAGGCAGTAAACAGTAAAAAGATAAATAACTGTAAACGTTTCATATAAAATTATGTTTTTAATAAATCCTAAATTAGTAGTCAACTGCAAAGATAATATATTTTTTTGACAAAAAAGATTTTTCTTATAAAAAAAATCAACTCTTCATTTTTTTATAAATGTTATTTGTGAGTACATAAAAGAATAGGTCGATAATCCAAAAATATATTGCAAGCAGCAGATTGACGAAAAAAGTGTATATTTGCAATCCGTTTTGTCGCAATATCGTGCGTCAAATTTCGCATCTTATTACATTGAATATAATATAGTTAAGTGAAAAAATAAAATTGAATAAAAATGCAAAACAAAGGATTTATCAGGCTTTTTAGCATTCTGCTTACCATAGTTTGTTTGTACTGCTTGTCTTTCAGTGTGGTTACAAACTATTACAGCCGTCAGGCAAAAACGTTTGCCGCAGGCGATACGGAGCTGTATTACAAATATCTCGACTCTATTGCGGGTAAAAAGGTTTGGTTGGGCTATACTCTGAAAGAAGCCAGAGAAAGAGAAATCAATTTGGGTCTCGACCTGAAAGGTGGTATGGACGTAACTTTGGAGATATCCGTGCCCGATGTTTTGATTTATCTGTCGGACCACAACAACACACCGATTTTTAGGCAGGCTCTGGACAACGCCAAGAAGCGCAATTCGAGCGACTTCCTGACTGTCTTCAAACAAGAGTTTGAGCGTATCGACCCCAACGCACGTCTTTCGACAATATTTTCGACCTTGGCGTTGAAAGAAAAAATCCGCTTGGATATGAAAAACGACCAAGTGATAAGCGTGCTTAGAGATGAGGTAAAATCTGCTATCGACAACTCTTTCAATGTATTAAGTTCGCGTATCGACCGCTTCGGTGTGATACAGCCCAATATACAACGTCTTGGAGGCGAAGAGGGTAGAATACTCGTCGAACTGCCCGGTGTGAAAGAGCCTGAGCGTGTGCGTAAACTGCTGCAAGGTTCTGCCAATCTCGAATTTTGGGAAACGTATACCGCTGCCGAACTGGTGGGCATGATACAGCAGGCAGACGCTACCGTACGCGACATACAGGGAGGCAAAGTCGTAACAACCGATACCACTGCAACAGCACAGGCGAGGACAGCCTCGGCAGACACTACCGCAATGGCACAGACGACAGATGCTTCACAGAAAGCTACCGACTCTTTGGCCGAATCGCTAAAACAATCGCTCGCAAGCGAGACAGGGCAGGCAGCTACCGACGTGGCAGACGATAAAGCATATCAGGAAGCGCTTAAAAACAATCCTTTGATAGCTGCTCTCGGAGGCTTGCAAAACGGTAATACTCCCGTATTGGGCATAGTAGCGGCAAAAGATACCGCACGTGTGATGTCTTATTTCAGAATGCCTCAGATATCGCGACTTTTGCCCAGAGACCTCAAGTTGTCTTGGACGGTAAAACCGCAGATAGAGGGCAAAAACACAAGAGACAACAGCGACCGTTACGGGCTGATAGCTCTGAAAGTAACCTCACGCAACGGACAAGCTCCGCTCTCGGGTAATGTGATAACCGACGCACGCGTAGACTTCGACCAAACCACGAACCAGACTTTGGTTTCGATGAAAATGAATTCGGAAGGCGCAGCTATCTGGGCTCGTCTGACGAAAGCAAATATCGGTAGAGCAATAGCAATATCGCTCGACAATTATATTTACTCATATCCTGCTCCTTCTGAGCAGATTACCGGCGGCGAGTCGCGAATATCGGGCAGATTTACTCCCGAAGAAGCCAAAGACTTGGCTAACGTGCTCAACTCGGGTAAGATGCCTGCTCCAGCTCGCATCATTCAAGAAGACGTCGTAGGTCCTTCGCTTGGACAGACAGCTATCAACAACGGATTGATTTCGTTTGCAGTAGCTTTGCTCATCATATTTGTATATATGATGATGTATTACGGATTTATACCGGGTCTTATCGCAGACTTGGTATTGATAGCCAATACGTTCTTTATGCTCGGTATACTTGCCTCGTTCAGTGCCGTGCTCACACTACCAGGTATTGCCGGTATAGTGCTGACACTCGGTATGGCGGTCGATGCCAACGTGCTTATCTACGAACGTTGCCGCGAAGAGTTGGCGTTGGGTAAAAACCTCAAAAAAGCTGTCGAAGAAGGGTTTGGCAACGCTCTGTCGGCTATTCTCGACGGACAGGTTACAACGCTGTTGATAGGTATAATACTGTTTATATTCGGTACGGGTTCGGTGAAGGGTTTTGCCACGACGCTGGTCATCGGTATCTTTACTTCGCTCTTTACTGCGTTGTTCTTCTCTCGTATGCTATTCGATACGCTATTGTCTCGCAACAGAGAGTGGAATATATCGTTTACCACGAATCTTACTAAAAATTGGTTCAAGGGCTTCCATTTCGATTTTATCGGAAAGAGAAAAATAGGTTATATCATCTCTGCCTGCTTGGTAGTAGTGATAGTTGTCTCGTTGTTTGTCAACGGACTTAAACCCGGTATCGATTTCTCGGGTGGTAATTCGTACGTTATCCGTTTCGAACAGCCGATTAATGCCGACGATGTACGCGAAAAACTCTCAGACGCATTCGAAGGTTATTCTCTGTACGTCATCACAATGGGAGAGGCAAATCAGATAAGAATATCGACTAACTTCGTGGACAACAAAGCCGAAGGCGACAACGAAGGTAAGATAGAGACAATACTGTACGAAAAGCTGAAAGATTACCTCAATCCTGCCGTTACGAAAGAGATGTTTGTACATCGTTATGTCAATCGCGGTGGTAATTACGAACTTGCCAACTTGGAGCAGGGCGAAAACTACGGTATACAACAGTCTCAAAACGTAGGACCTACCATTGCTTCGGATATGATAGAGCGAGCTGCTTGGGCAATACTTCTGTCGTTGATAGTGATATTTATCTATATCCTGATAAGGTTCAAAAAGTATGCTTATTCGGTCGGTTCGGTAGCATCGCTGTTCCACGATGCCTTCTTTATGGTCGGTGTTTATACGCTGCTGTATAAAGTTATGCCGTTCTCGCTCGATATAGACCAGTCGTTTATCGCAGCTATTTTGACAATCATCGGTTACTCGATCAACGATACGGTGGTTATCTTCGACCGTGTGCGTGAGAACCTTACGCTATTCCCGAAACGCGATATGAAGGAGCAGATGAACAACGCTCTGAATGCTACTCTGAGCCGTACGTTCTCTACTTCGTTCACCGTAATACTCGTACTTTTGGCAATGTTTATCTTTGGTGGTGAAGTTATTCGAGGATTTATGTTTGCTCTGTTGATGGGTAGCTTGTCGGGTGTTTATTCGACTCTGTTCATCGCAGCTCCGTTGGCATACGATATTCAGCGTAAAGAAAAATCGAAAATCAAAGCCATAAGCAAGTAATTTTTAATAGAAATATAGTAAAAAGTCCTTGCCGTGATATTAGTTTATCGGGCAGGGATTTTTGCAAAATAATATGACAGACAATACTATAAGACAGCCTTTGCAACGCGATTGTTTCGAGATAATGGCTCCCGTCGGCTCGTGGGAGAGCCTTGCCGCCGCACTAAAAGCGGGAGCTAACTCCGTATATTTCGGCATCGAGGGTCTGAATATGCGAAACCATTCGGCAAACAATTTCACTATCGACGACCTTAGCCGCATAGCCAATCTATGCCGTCAAAGCAACGTAAAGTCGTACCTTACGCTAAACACCATCATCTACGACGACGATACGGAGTTGATGCGTAATATAGTCGATGCCGTCAAACAGGCAGGCATAACGGCTGTAATTGCCTCCGATGTGGCGGCTATGATGTATGCCGTAGAACGCGACGTGGAGGTTCATCTGTCGACACAGCTCAATATTTCTAATGTAGAGGCATTGAAGTTTTATGCCCAATTTGCCGATGTGGTGGTACTTGCACGTGAACTGAACCTCGACCAAGTATATCATATCTACCGAGCTATCGAAGAGCAACAGATACGCGGACGCCGTGGCGATTTGGTGAAGATAGAGATGTTTTGTCACGGAGCGTTGTGTATGGCTGTCTCGGGGAAGTGTTATCTGAGCCTGCACGAGAAAAATCGCTCGGCAAACAGAGGCAGCTGCAATCAGATATGCCGTCGGAGCTATACGGTCAGAGATACGTCGTCGGATATAGAATTGGAGGTAGACAACCAATATATAATGTCGCCCAAAGACCTTAAAACCATTCATTTTTTGAACAAGATGATAGATGCTGGCGTGCGGGTGTTCAAGATAGAGGGCAGGGCTCGCGGAGCCGAATATGTAAAAAACGTTGTGGAGGCTTACGACGACGCTATAAATGCTTATATAGAGGGTACATTTACGACAGATAAGATTGCCGGGTGGGATACGAAACTTGCCCGAGTGTTCAATCGCGGTTTCTGGGACGGCTACTATCTCGGGCAACGTTTGGGCGAGTGGACAAGTGTCTACGGCTCGTCGGCTACAAGAGTGAAGGTATATCTGGGCAAATGCACCAACTTCTTCGGTAAGATAGGTGTAGCCGAGTTTATCCTCGAGAGCGGCGAGCTCAGGGTAGGCGACGAGATACTTGTCGTAGGAAATACGACAGGAGCTTACGAGAGTGTTGTCGAAGAGATACGGGTAGACCTCAAGCCTGTCGAGAGCGTAGGAAAGGGCGTGCCGTTCTCCATAAAGACTACCGAGACACTCCACCGCAACGACAAGCTCTATAAAATGGAACTCCAAGAGCACCGCAAAGAACGCGGCTCGTTTTAGCTTAGAGTCTATCTGTTTTTAGATATGTTTACATTTTTACCACTCAGCCGTATATCATTTCTACCGAACATCTCTATGATTTTTCATAAATGCAACGACGTTTTACACACGTGCAACGACTCCGAGAAAAACGTATCGTCATTTTTAAATCACCACAATATTATCTTGTCTTTTATTTATCCGATTTCTAAAAAAGTATTCAAGTAAATGAAACGATTCAATCTATTGCTCTCTCTGCTGATGGCTGCGAGCTTCGTCAGTGGGCAGACTACACTACAAGGTATCGTCGTCGATGCCTCATCACACCGTCCTATCAGTTTTGTCTCAGTCTCTGTGAAGGGAAGCCATAGCGCTTTCTTCGATGGCAGCACTACCGATGCCAACGGACGATACTCCGTGGCGAACCTACCTGCCGATACGTTCGTCGTAACCCTATCGGCAAACGACTACATCGAGTATTCGAAGACTCTCGTCGGCTACGCCGACGAGAGCATTGTCAATCTCGACTTCGAGCTTACGGCTAAGGCTACCGCCTTGGGCGAAGTATCGGTCGAAGCTGCCAAATCGCAGATGCGTTTCGAGCTCGACAAGAAGATTTTCGATGTAGCGGCAAGCGCCATATCTGCCGGATCTTCGGCGAGCGATATTTTGCAGAATATCCCCTCGGTGGAGATCTCTGCCGACGGTGCTATTTCGCTCCGTGGCTCCGAAAGTGTAGAGATTTGGCTCAACGGACGTCCCGCAGGGCTTACTGCCGAGAATCGCTCGCAGATTCTCGAGCAATTCCCTGCCGAATCTATCGACCGTATCGAGATTATCACCAACCCTTCGTCGAAATACAGCCCCGAAGGGACGGCGGGAATCATCAACATCGTACTCCGACAGGGGCGTAAGGCGGGCTACTACGGTTCGCTCCAAGCGAGCCTCAACAACAAACTCGGATACAACATCAGTGCCAATATTAATTATAGTAGCGATAAGCTCGACCTATTCGCCTCTGTCGGATATGGCAGACGCGTCAGGAATTCGACTCACGTCATCGACCGAAGCTCTTTGGCAGGCGATTCGGTGATAGGCAACCTCAAGTCGAAGCAGCTGACGTACGGCAATGAGCATAGCCTCTTTACGCGTATTGGCGGCGTATATCATCTTTCGGCTACCGACGACGTTTCTTTGTCGGCTTTCGGTATGTTTGGCAGGCAAGGCGACAGCACTTCCGTCGTCCAACACTCCGATATAGGCAAGCGTTTTGGCAGCCGACGTCTCACATACGAAAATGGCAACCGCAACGGCGGCAATATCACCCTCGGTTATCGGCATCTATTCTCCGACAAGGCAGATATTGACATCTCTGCCGACTACAATCAGTGGGGTGCCGACGGCACGACCGACTTCAACGAACTTCGTAGTTACTACATCGACCCCGACGATATCGCCGACTCGGTTTCGTCCATATACGAGAGGCAAAAGATAGGTTTGGTCAATAAAACAATATCTTTCAAAGCCGATTACACTAATAAATTCAGCGATTTGCATCGTATCGAGGCGGGAGCGAGCGGATACTCCAATATCGAGAAGGCTCCTTCCGATATTTTCTCGGGAACATCTCCGAATAATATGACTCGCAACATACTTCTGAGCAACGAATACTCTTATATTCGTTCCGTTGCTGCCGTTTATTTCAATTATGCAGGTAAATGGAGAAACTTCAACTATCAAGCGGGGCTTCGCGGAGAGTATACTCATACTTCTATGATTGCTACGGACTATGCTCTTACCGAAAAACATTATTACGACCTCTTTCCGTCGCTTTTCATCAATTACAATTGGACGAAAACCAATCAATTACAGCTCAACTACACTAGACGAATCTCGCGTCCGAACGGTTGGCAGCTAAACCCTTTCAAAAATATCAGCGACTCGAAGAATATACGTTTCGGTAATCCAAACCTCGACCCCGAGTACTCCAATTCGTTCGAGCTCAACTATATTAAGACGCTTGGCAAGCAATCTTTGTCCGTATCCGGATACTTTCGCAATACCGACAACGTCATTCAGCGTATATCGTACCTATATTCCGACATAATGTACAACACGAGCGACAATATCACATCGTCCGTATCTTCAGGTACCGAGATTGTGTTAAAAAACTCTATTGCCAAGTTTCTAAACATCACTACTACGGCAAATATTTATTATTATCACCTCAACGGCTTCGATTATCTTGTGTCCGCAACGGGCTATCACCTTATCGGGCAGTCGCAAAGTAACGTCTCTTGGAACGTTCGGATGATGGCACAAGCCGTTTTACCTGCCGGTTTTACCCTTCAGCTCAACGGCGGATACAATGCTCCGCGTGTCGTTTCGCAGGGAAAGACCGACGCCGATTTTTCGATAGACTTCGGCTTACGTAAGTCGCTCGGTAATTTTATTTTTATGCTCAATGCTAAAGATATTTTCGATTCGCGGCAGCGTATTGTTACCACGACTGCCGATAATTTCACGCAGCGGTCGGTGATGAGGCGTGGCAAGCGAGAGATTGCTCTGTCGGTTACCTATTCTTTTGGTAATATGAAGCAAAACAACAACAAACGTCGTACCAACAACAACGATACTTCCAATGGCGACTATCAGATTCTCGACACAGGTATCGATTGATACCTTTTTGTCGGCTGTCGTCGATTTTTCGCATATTTTTAGTATCTTTGCAGCATAGAGTAATATATTTTCACGATGAATTACCAAGCCATAATAGATAAGTATTATCCTGTCGATACACCTATATATCATCTGCTTATGTCGCATAGTCGTTCCGTAGCCGATAAGTCGCTATCTATCATCCGTCGACACGGTTTCGATGTCGATACGGCTTTTGTCGAAGAGGCGGCTATGCTTCACGATATTGGTATTTTTCTCACCAATGCTCCTGTTATCGAATGTTTTGGTTCGCATCAATATATCGAGCACGGTTATCTTGGTGCCGATATCGTTCGTCGCGAGGGATACCCATTTCATGCTCTTGTCTGTGAGCGGCATACAGGTACAGGCTTATCGACCGACGAAATCGTACGTCGTCGGCTTCCTTTGCCGCACCGCGATATGCGTCCTATCTCACTCGAGGAGCAGATTATATGCTATGCAGACCTTTTCTTTTCGAAGACGCATCTCGATGTAGAGAAACCTATTGATATCGTGCGGCAGCGAGTTGCTGCTTTCGGCGATGAGTCGTTGAATACTTTCGAACGTTGGGTCTCTATATTTGAGTAATATTTATTAATGTATAATGTATTTTGATAAAATATGTTGTTTCGTGATGTTATAGGGCAAGACGATATTAAGGCTCGGCTCATACGTAGTGTCGACGAAGGGCGGGTAGCTCACGCTCAACTATTTTACGGTATCGACGGCGTGGGATGTCTGCCGATGGCTTTGGCTTATGCTCAATACCTCTCGTGTGAGCATCGCACCGACGGTGATTCTTGCGGACAATGTGCGTCGTGCAGGCAGTATGCCAAGCTATCTCATCCCGACCTTCATCTTGTCTTTCCTATTGTTAATAAAAAATCTTCCGGCGACGATGGCTCTATTTGCAACGATTTTCTACCGCTTTTTAGAGACGCCGTGCTCAGCAATCCTTATCTGTCGTTCGAAGATTGGCAAGAGGCTTTGGGCGACGACAAGAAACCTGTCATATATACTCGCGAGGGCGACGAAATCATACGAAAACTCAATCTGAAGTCGTTCGAGTCGCCTTATAAGGTGATGATTATTTGGTGTGCCGACCGTATGCACGAGGCTTGTGCCAATAAAGTACTCAAAATTCTCGAAGAGCCTCAGGGGCAGACGCTTTTCATCCTTATTTCCGACTCTGTCGAAGACATTATTCCTACTATACGTTCACGTGTGCAGCAGGTGTTTTTTCCTCCCATAGAGCATCGCTATCTTAGCGAATACTTGCAACGCTTCGGTATCGAGGGGGCCACTGCCGATTTCTTCATACGCAATTCGCGGGGAAGCATTAGTGAGCTTTCTCTTCAAATGTCGCAATCCGATACCCGACAGCAATACTTTCGTATGTTTACGCAGCTTATGCGTACCTGCTGGAATCTCAACGAAGAGACTTTCTCTGAGCAATGGAAGCCACTGCTCAACGAATTTATTGCTCTGGGGCGTACGGGGCAGTTGTCGTTTCTGCAGAACTCTCAGCGACTCCTACGCGACAACTTCGTTTACAATCTTTCTGCCGATAGTCTGGTGTATCTCAGCAGTGATGAGCTCGATTTTGCTCGTAAGTTTGCACGTTTCGTCAACGAGAACAATGTCGAAGACCTTATGGACGAGTTTGCACTTGCCGAGTCGCACATCGACCGCAACACGAAAGACCAATACGTCTTTCTCGACCTTATGCTATCGCTTCATCGGCTACTTAGAGCCTGACTGCTTGCTGCCGTTGCATCCGTGCACGAGATAAACGAAAAAGGCTTATCGCATACATACGTACGGATGAGCCTTCCTTGTTAGCTTATTATGAAAAAGATAAAAAATCGTATCGTTTATTCCGAAACCTCTACAATCGATACATAGCTGCGATTGTCTCTTTTCCTACGGAACTCCACTTTTCCTGCCACCAAAGCGAATAACGTATGGTCTTTGCCCATACCCACGTTCGGTCCGGGATTGTGTACCGTGCCGCGTTGACGAACAAGTATATTGCCTGCCTTAGCGAACTGTCCGCCGAAGATTTTTACTCCCAGTCGTTTACTTTCCGATTCACGACCGTTTTTCGAACTACCTACACCTTTCTTATGTGCCATAACTTTTTATTGTTTTTTTAAGCTGTTATTTCTTTTATTACTATCTCTGTCAGATCCTGACGATGTCCGTTCAGTTTACGGTAACCTTTACGGCGTTTTTTCTTGAATACAAGTACTTTGTCGCCTCTGAGGTGCGATATTACTTCTGCTTTAACCTTTGCTCCGCTAACCGTCGGCGTACCTACTGTGATAGTACCGTCTTTATCGACAAGGAGCACGCTGTCGAACTCTACGTTAGAGCCTCTTTCGGCTTCATTCATGCGGTGGATAAATACTTTCTGACCCACCTCTACCTTGAACTGCTGTCCAAGCATTTCTACAATTGCATACATTTCTTATTCTTTTGTATATATGTTTGTTTCTACGACCGTAAGGCGAGGTATCGTTGTAAATCAACGAAATTGCTACTTCGTAAGCCTTTTTGCGAATCGGACTGCAAAGGTAATACTTTTTCGTCGACCGACAAAATATTTTTTATGCCACATTACATATATAATATTTTTTGTATGTCTATTTGCCGATTTTAAAAGTCTTGTTTATATCTTTTGTCAGTCTTCAATTTATTTATTAATTGTCTTATATTCAGGTGTTATAGTCGGTGTCATAGCACTATATTATTGTGTTTCTCTATTGTTAGATAAATGAATTCAATCGAACTTTCTATAACATTTCGCACATAATAGAAAAAAATGTACTACCTTTGCAACCCCAAATCTAATGGGGAAATATATTACTTTTTTATTTGTATGAATAAATTTGGAGTATTCAAAAACGTATTGTGCCGTGAGTTTAGTATAATTGTAGCTCACTGTATGTCTGTTTTTTATCCTCCCCCACGTACCTTTGTAGACAATACCGAAATTTTGTCTGTGTACGCTCTCTGTAGTGGAGAGTGCGTTTCGTTGTATGTAAATGATACGCGAATATGGTATATTACTTCGGCTCCTTGGCTGCCGTCTATTTCGAGATTCAATACATAATAATATATATATCACAAGAATTTTCAATAAGCAATATAAATACAATGAACAAAATTGGTTCTATAACTTTAAATAAAAATAGAAGTATGAAGAAAATTTTACTTTCGTTTTTCATGTTTGTAGCTACCGTTTCGATAGCTATCGGACAGAACGCCAACGACTGGTTCATAACAGTCTGGAAGACTTCGGGGACATCGATAAAATTCCCCGCATATCAAGTGAACAACGGCTACTATACGCTTAAGTGCGTACAGCTCGCCGACGACGGCACCGAGATTGCCGCCACTATGCATACCTATACGCCTAATACAGACGGCTACGAAATACCGGTAGGGCTCCCCGCGGGGAAGAAATACCGTGTATACGCCTACGGTGATGGGTTGAAACAGATATATCATAATTATTGGCAAAGCCGAAACGACATTATACTCGTAGAGCAATGGGGTACTACCAAATGGAAGTCGTTTAATAACGCATTTGTTACTTGCCAAAACCTCGACGTAACGGCTACCGATAAGCCCGACCTTTCGCAGTGTACCGACTTGACCAATGCTTTTTACTACTGTACAAGCCTTGTAAATGCCAACGGCTCCATAGCTCAGTGGGAGACTCAGACCATAACCAATATGCAGCAGATGTTCTACGGCGATACCCTTTTCAACCACTCACTGGCTGCTTATAAGATAACCGCCAATAACTACTATATGCAAAGTATAGCAGGTCAGTCGGGTATAAGCTGCGAAAACTTCTCGGCTACCCTCGACTCTTGGAAGACTCAGGCTGTGGCTCTCGATAGGAAGAATCTGTATGTAGGAGAATTTCCTAAACACAAAAGCTACAACGAAGTAGGACGCGAGGCTATAAAGGTGCTGAAGACTCTCAACTGGACATTTCCCACCGACATAGCTTTTGCTGCCGGCTGTATCAAGGAGACCAACTGGTTCAAAACTATATGGAAGCCTACGGGCACATCGATAAAATTCCCTGCTATGGCTACGGGCGGCAACTATATTATAAAATACGAACCTATCAATGCTGCAGGCGACCCGATAGGCGAGATGAAGACCATAGATCCTGCCGCCGACGGACAGACGATTAGCGGACTTACTGCCGGACAACGATACCGTATCTATGCCTTCGGCAGTGGCTTCAAACGTATTTCGTTCGAGACATATCCGCAGAATAAAGACGAGATACTCCGCATCGAACAGTGGGGAACGACTCCTTGGAGCACGTTCCTTAACGCATTCAAAGACTGTTCGAATCTCAACGTAACTACCGCCTCTATCGACAAGCCGAATCTCTTTGCTCTCCGTAGTCTTAGCGGTATGTTCTACGGCTGTAAGAGTCTGGTATACGATAATATATACTGGCAAAATCAAATACAAAACTGGGCTACCGACAGTGTAACCGATATGAGCAATATGTTCCGCGGAGCGTCGTCGTTCAATCAATATATATATAACTGGAATGTAGAGAAGGTTACCAATATGGACGGAATGTTCCGCGACGCATCGTCGTTCAATCTGCCTATAGGTTATTTTAGGATAAAAGCCGTTACCTCGATGAAGGGTATGTTTGTGGGCTCGGCTATGAACTGCGAAAATATCTCGTCGACACTGGAGCAGTGGAAAGCAAAGGCTGTGGCAAACAATATAAAGAATGTCGATATGACGGGCTTCATTGCCAATCCGCAGTCGTACAACCAGAAAGGTAAAAACGCTATCGATTCGCTCACACTTCCCGCTTTCGGCTGGACTATCACCGGCGGTAACTTTGCTCCCGACTGCGTCTCCGACGCTGCTTGGTTCGTTACCGATTGGAAGCCGAGAAATTCCTCTATATCGTTCCCGGGTAGACTTGTGGGAGCAGCTGCCGATAGGAAAAACTACTCCATAAAGTATCAAGAGATAGACGGCTCAGGTAACCCCGTGGGTACAATGCAAACGCCATACGTCAACAACGCCGGCGATGGATCATGGATTAGTTTCCAAGGATTTGCCGCTGGTAAGCGCTACCGCGTATATGCCTACGGCGGTACGTTCCAGAAGATAGACTTTAAGACTTACCAATATAGTAGAGAAGACATAGTGGATGTCGTACAGTGGGGTTCGACCCAATGGAAGTCGCTCGATAGTGCTTTCTATCAGTGTAAGAACCTCGACGTAACGGCAACCGACAAGCCCGACCTCTCGGCTGGACCGAGTTTGCAGTATATGTTCCAAGAGTGTAAAAATCTTAAGTATGCCAATGGAGTAATCAATAGCTGGAATATGCAGAATGTCTATTCGGTAAACTCAATGTTCCGCGGCGACTCGGCATTCAATCAGCCTCTGGGCGGATGGAAACTGAGCCGTATCGGCGATATGCGATATTTATTCTACGATAGCGGTATAAGCTGCGAAAATGTATCTACTACTCTTGCTCAGTGGAAGCAGCAGGCAGAGAATAATATCAGTAGGAATAATATAAATATGCAGGAATTCATCAATACCGACCAGACCTACAACGAGACCGGCCGCGACGCTATCGAATATCTCTCGGCTGCTCCCAATAGCTGGTATTTCTACAATAGCGGTACTTTCGCTCCCAATTGCGACCTCGCCTCTTATTGGTTTGTTACCACGTGGAGTACCGATGGTACCACTCAGATAAAATTCCCTGCCACAGGCACAAGTAGCGACTACGCAATAAAGTATGTCGAAATCGACGACGACGGCAACGAAATCGGACAGATGAAAACAGTCGCTCCTGCCGCCGACAACCAAGTGATAAACAGTCTCAAATACAATAAAAAGTATCGTCTGTATGCTTACGGCGAAGGACTTAAGCGGATATATTTCTATAATGCAGGCTCCAACAATCAGATACTTAAAATAGAGAAATGGGGTAAAGCCAAGTGGAATTCGTTCAACTATGCTTTCCATCAATGTAATAACCTCGACATAACGGCAACCGACAAACCCGACCTATCGGATGTAACCGATATGTCGTATATGTTCTTCGAATGTAAGAAACTTAAAAACGAAAACGGCTCTATCAACTCATGGAATACCGATAAGGTTACCAATATGAGTTATACGTTTGGCGGTACTAACGCTTTCAATCAACCTCTTAACGGTTGGAATACGAGCAAGGTAACCAATATGAGCTATATGTTCAAGGATGCTACTGCGTTCAATCAGCCGCTTAGCAGTTGGAATACGAGCAAGGTAACCACGATGTATGCTATGTTTGAAGGAGCTACCTCGTTCGACCGCTCGCTTGCTTCGTTCCGCCTCGATACTATCAGCGATATGCGTAACATATTAAACGGCTCGGGTATAAGCTGCGAAAATGCATCGGCTTCGCTCGTCGGCTGGAAGACTCAGGCACAAGGCAATAACAAAATAAAGAACGTGAACCTTACCAACTTCCTTGCCGCCGACCAGTCGTACAACCAAGATGGACGCGACGCTATCGAATACCTGAAGACAGCTCCTCGTAGCTGGTCGATTTCGGGAGGTAAGTTTACCGAAGACTGTATCAACGACGCCAAGTGGTTCAAGACACTTTGGAAAGCCTCGGCAACCTCTATCACATTCCCTGCCGTAGGTAGCGGATATATACTTAGATATGTACCCGTCGACGCTGCCGGCAACCCCGCAGGTGCCGTACAGACGATAGACCCCGCCGCTGCCGGACAGGTAATATCGGGGCTTACCGTAGGGCAACGCTATCGTATATTGGCTTACGGAGGTTCGTTCACTCAGCTATCGTTCGATACGTACCAGCAGAGCAGGTCGGATCTGCTCCGCGTAGAGCAATGGGGCTCCACTCAGTGGACTTCGTTTGCAAATGCATTCAAGATGTGCGTGAATATGAACGTAACCTCGTCCGATAAGCCCGACATCTCGGCTCTGACAGACCTGAGCGGTATGTTCTACGGATGTGTGAGTCTTACAAACAACAACGATATAAAGAACTGGGATACAAAGAACGTAACCAATATGAGTAATATGTTCTTTGGAGCTACCTCGTTCAACCAAAACCTCAGCAATTGGAATACAAGCAAGGTAACCAATATGGATCACATGTTCCAAGGTGCTACCTCGTTCAACCAACCTGTTGGTAGCTTCCGTATCAATGCTCTTACATCGGCTCAAAATATATTTATGGGTTCGGGTATGAGTTGCGAAAATATCTCAAGTACGCTCGACGACTGGAAGACAAAAGCAGCCGCCGACAATATTACCAACGTCGATTTGAGCGGATTTGCCAACCCTAATCAATATTACAATCAGACGGGGCAGACGGCTATCAACGATCTTACTACAAACCGTAGCTGGACTATCACAGGCGGTACCTTTGCAGCCGACTGTCAGTCTCCCAATAGTTGGTTCAAGACGATATGGCAGCCCTCGGGCAATAATATCCGCTTCCCTGCGTATGGTACTACTTCCGAAAAATATACTCTCAAATACGAACCGGTCAATGCTTCCGGTGGTTCTATGGGACCGATGGTAACGGTATCGACCTCCGCCGGCGACGGACAGTATGTAGCAGGGCTTACTCCGGGGCAGCGCTACCGCTTCTACGCTTACGGCGAAGGACTTAAGAGTATCAATTTTTATAGTTATTCGACCAATAAAGACGAAATACTCCTCGTAGAGCAATGGGGTACAGCCAAATGGACTTCGTTCTATGGTGCATTCTATCAGTGTGCTAATCTCAATGTAACGGCTACCGATATCCCCGACCTGTCGGGTGTAACCGATATGTCGTATATGTTCTACGAATGTAAGAAATTGATTTATAACAGTAGCAACATCAATAGCTGGAATACCGAGAACGTTACCGATAAGAGATATATGTTCTACGGCACCCGTCTCTTCAACCAACCTATCGGCGGAATGAAGCTCAAGACAGGCGTAGATATGAATTATATACTGCAAGGCTCGGGTATCGACTGCTCAAACCTCTCGACTACTCTCGACAGCTGGCAGGCTCAGGCAGAGAGCAACGGCGACCTGAAAAATATAGCTCTTACCCAGTTTGTAGCCGATACTCAAAGCTACAACGAATTTGGAAACGCTGCCATACAGTATCTTAAGGCTGCTCCTCGTAGCTGGACTATCACGGGCGGTATCACTATGCCCGGCTGTAACCAAGACGGAGCTTGGTTCAAGACAGTATGGAAAGCTCCCACAAACGGAAAGATTCAATTCCCAGCCTACGGAGGTAGCAGCTTCAAAATGAAGTATGTACGTCTCGACGGCTCGGGCAACGAAGAACCCTCTACCATGACGCCTATTAACGGTAATAATGGAGTTACTATTTCGAGTCTTACTCCCGGACGTCTATACCGTATCTATGCCTTTGGTGCCGGGTTTAAGTATTTTAATATTAATCAATATTCGACTAATAAAAATGATCTTATCAAAGTAGAGCAGTGGGGTTCGACCAAGTGGAGTTCTTTCGAATATGCTTTCTATAACGCTGCGAATCTCGATGTAACCGCTACCGACGTGCCCGATCTATCGGAAGTAACCGATATGCGAGAGATGTTCGAAGGTTGTACTAGCCTAAAGTTCAATAGCAGTATCAATAGCTGGGATGCAAGCAATGTTACGACTATGTACCAGATGTTCAACGGCGATACCGCCTTCAACCAGCCTATCGGCGGTATGAAGATAAAGGCAAGTGTAAATATGTATAATATATTGTACAATACAGGTCTAAGCTGCCAAAACCTCTCGGCTACTCTTGCAGGCTGGAAGGCTCAAGCCGAAGGCAATAGCGAGCTAAAGAGCGTAAACTTAAGCGGTTTTGCCAATGTAGACCAGACCTACAACGAGACGGGGCTCGATGCTATCGAATACCTCCGAGCCGCTCCTCGTAGCTGGAGTATAAGTGGCGGTACGTTTGCTGCAGGCTGCAACTTAGACTCATATTGGTTCAAGACCGTATGGAAAGCTCCCACGAGCGGACAGATTCGATTCCCCGCACATGGTAGCAGCTCGTATACACTGAAATGGGTAGAGCTCGACGGCTCGGGCAACGAACTGCCTCTTACTATGAAGAAGCAAGCTCCTGCCGGCGACGGATATACTGTATCGGGGCTTACGGCAGGTAAAAACTATCGCTTCTATGCATACGGCGAAAACCTTAAGATTATCAATGCTTATCAGTACAATTATAATAATAATAGTGACAATATTCTTAAGGTAGAACAGTGGGGTAAAGCTAAATGGACTTCGTTCCAATATGCGTTCTATAACTGTAAGAATCTCGACGTAACGGCTACCGACGTGCCCGACCTATCGGAAACGACCAATATGGAGCAAATGTTCTATGGTTGTACCAGCCTCAAATTCAATAGCAGTATCAATAGCTGGAATCCCGAGAATGTTACGACTATGAACCAGATGTTCAATGGTGCTACCAAGTTCAATCAACCTATCGGCGGATGGAAGCTAAAGCAGAGTGTCTATATGAATACTATCCTCAGCAACACTGCTATAAGCTGCCAAAACCTCTCGGCAACGCTGGTGGCTTGGAAGGCTCAGGCAGATACCAACGCCAACCTAAAGAATGTCAATTTAGGAAGTTTTATAAACAACTATCAGTATTACAACGAGAACGGACGTGCCGCAGTAGACTCTTTACGGAAAGCTCCTCGCAGCTGGTCGATTTCGGGTGGTAAGACCGTTACGGGCTGCGATATCGAGAAGGCATATTTCGTTACCGACTGGAAAGTTCCCACAAGCGGAAAGATTTATTTCCCCTCGAATAATAGCGGTTATAAACTAAAATGGGTAATGCTCGACGGCTCGGGTAACCCCACAGGTACACCCGACTCTATAATGAATGCGGGTAACAATCAACAAATATCGGGGCTTACAGCAGGCAAAGAGTACCGTATATATGCTTTCGGAGGCAATTTCCAACGAATATATTTTTATAGCTATTCGAATAGCCGTAACGATATACTCCGAGTAAAACAGTGGGGTACTACTCAGTGGAGTTCGTTCGAATATGCATTCTACGGCTGTCCCAACCTCGACGTAGTAGCTACCGATGTACCGGATCTGTCGGCAGTAACCGATATGATGTATATGTTCCGAAACTGTACCGGCTTGATATTCAACAATAGTATCAATAGCTGGGACGCTCGTAACGTTACCAATATGCAGTATATGTTCCAAAATGCTTCGGCGTTCAACCAATCCATCGGCGGTATGAAGCTAAAAGCAAGTGTAAATATGAATGGTATACTGCAAGGTACGGCTATCGACTGCTCAAACCTCTCGGCTACCGTTGCAGGCTGGAAAGCTCAGGCTCAGAACGACTCTAACCTAAAGAGTGTAAGTCTCAGTAGCTTCATCGACGACAACCGCTACTACGACCAGAATGCACGCCAAGATATCTACTACTTGCAGAGTGCACCGCGTAGCTGGACGATAAGCCCCACAAACCGCACGCTTATAAACTGCTCCGATATGGACAAGGCATGGTTTATCACCGAGTGGAAGGCATCGGGGTCGACGATATACTTCCCCGCTTATAGTGCAAGCAACTACACTATCAAGTATGTAGAGATAGACAATACAGGGGCGGTCGTAGGTACTTGGCAAACCATATCTAATGCTTCCGACAATCAACAAATACCCGTTACCTCAGGTAAGCGATACCGTATAAAGGCTTTCGGAGGCTTGTTTAGAAGTATACGTTTTCAATATTATTCGAATAGCCGCAGCGATATACAGGCCGTAAAACAGTGGGGTACTACCGACTGGAACTCGTTCCAGTATGCGTTTTACGGCTGCCCAAATCTCGACGTAACGGCTACCGATAAGCCCGACCTGCTCGATGTCGAAGATATGCGATATGCGTTCCAAGACTGCCCTGCGCTGGTAAACTCCAACGGCAGTATGCGTGGCTGGGATACCCGTAACGTAAAGTATATGGACTATATGTTTAAGGGTGCTATATCGTTCAACTCGCCACTCGACGGCTGGAACACCGAAAATGTACAGCAGATGAGCTATATGTTCCAAGGAGCCACCTCGTTCAACCAACCGCTCGGCAAATGGAATACCAAGAACGTCTCCAATATGAACTATATGTTCGACGGGGCTACAGCCTTTGCCCAGTCGCTTGCAGGCTTCGAGATGAAGACAAGCGGCAGCCTACAGTACGTCTTGCAGAATACCGCTATCGACTGCGACAGCATATCGGCTACCCTCATAGCGTGGAAGACTCAGGCTCAGAACGATACGAACCTAAGGAATGTTTACTTACAATATTTCATAGGCTCCGATAAGTACTACAACCCTGCCGGACGCCAAGCTATGCAGTATCTGAAGACCGCTCCTCGCTCTTGGTACTTCTCCGACTACAACCGCACTCTGCCCGCTTGTAACGATACCTCTTCGGCGTGGTTCGTTACCGAGTGGAAGGCGTCGAAAAACTACATATACTTCCCCGCATACTCTACCGGTAACGACTACACTATAAAATATGTGGAAATCGATGCCTTTGGAGGCAACGAGGTAGGCTCTCCGCACTGGATACACAATGCAGGTACCAATCATCAGATATATCAGCATATACAAGCAGGTAAGCTATACCGTATCAGTGTCTTCGGAGGCTCGTTTAGGCAGATATATTTCGGTTCTTACTATAATAGTAAAGACGATATATACCGAGTAACCCAATGGGGCTCTACCGACTGGCGCAATTTCGACGGTGCTTTTGCCGGATGCTCCAACCTCGACGTAACGGCTACCGATAAGCCATTTCTGGAAGATGTACAATATATGAATAATATGTTCTACGGCTGTAAGAGCTTAAAGAATACCAACGGCAGTATAAACACTTGGGACGTAAGCAACGTATTCCATATGCAGAATATGTTCTACGGCGATAGCCTTTTCAACCAGCCTCTTAACAACTGGAATACCGAGAAGGTACAGTATATGAGTGGTATGTTCTACAATGCAGCTTCGTTTAACCAGCCGCTAAGCTGGAATACCTCTAAGGTAACCGATATGAGCAGCATGTTCTGGGGAGCAAAGGCTTTCAATAGTGCCATTAACTTCACCAATACCGAGAAGGTGCAGTATATGAACAATATGTTCCAAGGAGCTAAGGCATTCAACCAGCCGCTTAGTTTTAATACCTCCTCGGTAACGAATATGGGTAGTATGTTCTATGATGCAGTGTCGTTCAATAGCCCGCTTAACTTTACCAATACCTCGAAGGTACAGTGGATGAATAGTATGTTCTACAACGACAGTGCTTTCAACCAACCTGTAAACTTCAATACATCCGAAGTGCATAATATGAGCTATATGTTCCAAAATGCAGCTTCGTTCAACCAACCCGTAAACTTTACTAATACCTCGAAGGTAGAGAATATGAGCTATATGTTCTCGGGAGCTAAGGTATTCAACCAGCCGCTCTATTTCAATATAATATCGATACAAGATATGAGCGGTATGTTCCAGGGAGCCAAAAAGTTCAATAGCCCGCTCAACTTCACCTACTCCCTCAACAGTAAGCTGAGGTATACACGGCACATGTTCTACGACGCCAGTGACTTCAACCAGCCTCTCTATTTTAATACCGATAGTGTGGTCGATATGAGCTATATGTTCTACAACGATACGATGTTTAACCAACCCGTAAACTTCAATACCTCTCAGGTACGTGCTATGTACGGTATGTTCCAAAACGCCAAGGCGTTTAACCGACCGATAAACTTCGATACGCGTTTGGTAAGGAATATGCAGAATATGTTCAACGGAGCCAAGTCGTTCAACTACCCGCTCGGACACCTACGCCTCGACTCTATCAACAATCGTAATCCTCACTACCATTATTGGTGGTGGTATGGCAACTACGGAGTGAGTGGTATGTTTACCGGCTCGGGTATGAGTTGCCAGAATATGACCTCTACGCTCGTGGGCTGGAAAAACTTCGCTCTTGCCAACGCCATCGATAGTGTCAATGCTCAGTGGATGATGGGCGATGAACAGTTCTACGACGACAACGGTAAGCAGGCTATCGACCTCCTACGCGACTCGCTGAAGTGGAATATCTCGGGCGGTACGTACGCCCCCGACTGTACGCCGCTCTATAAGTGGTTTACTACCGTATGGAAGCCTGCGGGTACCTCCATACAGCTGCCTACTATCGGTACGAACTACGCCGTCAAGTACGTTGAGCTCGATGCCTCGGGCAACGAAAAGTCTGCTACGATGCAGTCTGTCTTCCCCGCAAGCTCGGGGCAGACTATCGGGGGGCTTACTGCCGGTACCAAGTATCGCGTATACGTATACAAGGCTACCGGTACGTTCGACCAAGTGTCGTTCGATACCTATCCCGCCAATAAAGACGAGATACTACGCGTAGAGCGTTGGGGCGATGTCGAATGGAGCTCGTTCGAGAAAGCCTTCAAAGGCTGCTCCAATCTCAAACTGAGGATTACATTCTCCGGTGGGGGCGTAAGGCGTACTCCAGACCTATCGGCAGTAACCAGCCTCGAAAGTATGTTCGAGGGCTGTAGCAGTATGGATAGTGCTCAATACAGTACTTATTTATACGAATGGAATACCGAGCACGTAACTACGATGAAGAATATGTTCAAGGGTACTACCAAGCTCAAAGAAATCTACACAGGACAGTGGATCATAAAGAATGTAACCGACCTCAGCGGTATGTTCGATGGCTCGGGTATAAACTGCGAATACTTCTCGTGGACTATGGTAAATTGGAAGCATCAAGCCGATAGCCTAAACATCAACGGAGTGAATGCTGCCGGTATCATCGGTAGCCGCCAGTACTACAACGAACAGGGTAGAGACTCAATGGCTTACCTTGTAGCCTCTCGAGGCTGGACTATCAGCGGCGGACGATTCGCCCCCGGCTGTATACCACCCGAATACTACGTATCTGAGTGGGATATGTCGAAGCCTGCAAAAGACGCACGTACCGATGCCGCTACTACTCTGGCTACCAATATCTGGGGTACAAACTTCAAGATAGAGTGGGCAAACCTTAATCCACCCTACGATAGAGGCTCAGCTACGGTTACCGCTACTACTGCACCATATACCATCACCGGACTGACGGCAGGAGCTCGCTACCGTGTCGTAGCATACCCCGATACTACCGTACCGGGCAGCACTCTGGCACGTCTATCGACTCGCGACGGAGCGAATATCGTCACCGACCTACAGCGTTTGCGTCTTGTATCGCAGTGGGGTACCAACAAGTGGAAAGCTATGGCTCATGCCTTCCATGGTACACTCAATATCAATGTAACGGCTATCGACCGCCCCGACCTTTCGGGTCTCGACGTTCCGAAGAGTCTCGCATCTATGTTCGAAAGCTGCGAAAGTATGACATACGGCGATAGCATCAACAATTGGAATACGTCTGGCGTTACCGATATGAATCGTATGTTTGCCGGTACCAATGCATTCAATAGTCCGATTGGTAAATGGGACGTATCGAGTGTAACCAATATGCAGGCAATGTTCTATGAATCGGGCTTCAACAAGCCTCTTAAAGACTGGAACGTAGAGAACGTAACCGATATGAGCAGTATGTTCGAAGGAGCACAGGCGTTCGACCAAGACTTGTCGAGTTGGACTCTGAAGAGTGTTACCGCCATAGCCGATATGTTCAAAGCTCCGCTAAATAGTGGTATAGGTTGTAAGAACTACTCCAAGACCTTGCAGGGCTGGGCAAACAACTCACTCACTAAGACAGGTTTGAACTTCACCGGTCAAGACAATAGGAAGTATAATATCGTAGGTAAGATTGCACGCGATATTCTGACCAAAGCCATAGCTCAAGGCGGTAAAGGCTGGACTATCTCGGGCGACTCCGAAGATACTTACTGCGGTATCGACTACGTATGGACAGGTGCTGTCTCGACAGATATTACAAACAACGGCAACTGGCAGGGCGGACAAGCACCCACTACAAGCACTACGCTCGACCGTACGGGCAGTGCAGTGGTATTCTCGCCCACAGCTGCAAACGATATGCATATACCGACGCAAGCCTATACACCGCCGGGAAGTGCTCCAAACGCTATACCGTTCTATAGCTTCGGCGACTTCGTCAACCAGTCGAACAAAAAGCTCATCGTAGAGCCAAACGGACACCTCTTCATAGCAGGTGAAGTATTGGGTAGCGACTCTGCCAACAAAGCAGATAAGATAGTAGTAAAGGCAGACAATACTCGCCCGAACGGTACTCTTATCCTCGACGGCCAGCCATGCGACAAGCCCGTATATGCTACCGTAGAGATGTACTCTAAAGCAAGTAAGTCGGCAACGCCCGTTTCGTGGACAGACAATATACCCGGCTCACCCACACACGGACAATCCATATCGTCGTCGTACAAATGGCAGTATATAGGTATTCCTGTCGAAGGAGAGATAGTAAATGCCTTCTACGGCTCGTACCTGCGTAAGTACGACGAAACGCTCAATAGTACAGACCATTTCTATGGCAAGTGGCGTAAACTGGGAGCCGACGAAACGTGGCAGCCACTCGTACCTTTTGCGGGCTACGAGGTTACAAGCCGTACCCCGAAGGTATACGTCTTCAAAGGACGTCTGCTGCACTGTCCGCAAGAGCTGACCCTCACACGCCAGGCAGCTGAAGTAACCGCTTACACGGGAACGGATATACACAAGAAGTACTACGGACTCGGACAGAATATCTTCGGCAACTCATACACGGCAGCCCTTCGTATAGGCGACGGCAGACTGTCGGATGCAATCGGCAGCAAACCGATAGAGAAGACCGTATATATCTATAATACGGGTAGTATAGCCGATTGGAACGGAGGTTCGACACTTACGGGCGACGGTTCGTTCTTGGCAGTACCTGCCAATATAGCAGGTTCTCCCGAGCTATCGGCAGAGTATATCTCGTCGATGCAGGGCTTCCTTCTTAAGTTCCGCAACGATGCACTGACCGGCAATACCGGAGCACCCGAAAAGATAACGATAGGTCTTCGCAATGGTGGCGTAGAGCCCTTCGGCGGCAACCAACGCCCGCAGCGAGCTCCTCAAGCCGCCCCGAGCGACAAGATACACGGTTATCTGAAGGTAGGTCTTACGAGCCGTCGTAGCGTTAGCTCCATCAGCCTCATCGAAG
>ERZ773035.317-NODE-317-length-40839-cov-5.951182_pt1 | contig 40839 bp, 34 predicted proteins | sample MGYA00511487_ERZ773035 | MGnify/ENA primary metagenome ERZ773035 (study PRJEB29015, sample SAMEA2737985) | human oral metagenome | biome: human oral; feature: human-associated habitat; material: dental | place: China | collected 2024 ... | reverse complement strand
CAAATTGCGTTATTGTCAATGACAAGTTATAAAATTCACATATTTTTACACAGCTCTCACGATAAAAATGTTAGCTCCTCCAACTATCCATAATTACCATTATGGATAGTTGGAGGGAGAAATCGCTGTAAAAATTACATATCCGGCCGCATTCCTGTTTTTCCGGCAAACTTATGATAGCTTCCGCCGTTGTGTCTCCGCTTCAGTTCTTCGAGCAAATCCTCCGGTGTCATATTGTGGTACGCGAGCAAAACCAAGCAATGATACCAGAGATCTCCCATTTCATAGAGCACATCCTCACGAATGTTGTTTTTAGACGCAATAATTGTCTCTGCTGTTTCCTCACCAAGCTTTTTTAATATCTTGTCTTGACCTTTATCAAAGAGATAATTCGTATAGGAACCTTCGACCGGATGCAGGCGGCGGCTCTGAATCACCTGATAGAGATCGGACAGAATCTCCGCAAGCGGCATCTCATCTCTCGCACCAACAGGAACAATACTGTTGTCACTGGCAGGATAGAGTTTTCTGCCGTTAAAGCATGAATATGTCCCTGTATGACAGGCTACCCCCGTCTGTTTGACACGCAGCAGAATCGTATCACCATCACAGTCATAGGAAAGTTCCTGCACGCGCTGCACGTTTCCGGAGGTTTCGCCCTTTTTCCACAGCTTCTTACGGCTGCGGCTGTAGTACCATGCAAATCCCGTTTCCATCGTTTTCTCAAGGGATTCACGGTTCATGTACGCGAGCATGAGTACTTGGTTGTTTTCTTCCTGCACAACAACAGGAACAAGCCCGTGTTCGTCAAAATTCACCATTGAAATATCAACACTCATCAGAATCGAACCTCCAGTCCGCGCGACTTCAAATACATCTTCACTTCATTTATTGAAAGTTCTCCATAGTGGAACAACGACGCAGCCAATACAGCATCCGCTTTTCCTTCGGCAAGCACATCATAGAAATGCTCCAATTTGCCGGCACCTCCGGAAGCGATGACGGGCACGTTGACATTTTCCGATACTGCACGCGTGAGTGCAATATCATAACCATTCTTTGTGCCGTCAGCATCCATACTAGTCAACAGGATTTCCCCCGCACCAAGCGCGACAACATCCTTTGCCCAAGAAATACAGTCCATCCCTGTCGGTGTTCTGCCACCGTTGACATAGACCTCCCACGAGTCTATGCCATTACATCGTGCGTCAATTGCAACAACAATGCATTGACTTCCGAACCGCAAGGCGCCCTCGCGTATGATTTCCGGATTTTTCACCGCTGCTGTATTGACAGAGATCTTATCTGCCCCTGCGTTCAGCATACGGTGCATATCTTCTAAATTGCGGATTCCACCGCCAACAGTAAGTGGGATAAAAACTTTTGAAGCGCAGTCAGATACGACATCAACCATTGTGTTGCGTTCTTCATGTGACGCCGTAATATCCAGAAACACGAGCTCATCCGCACGTTCTTTATCATAACGTTCGGCTAATTCCGTCGGGCTTCCCGCATCCCTTAACCCGACAAAATTCGTCCCCTTGACAACGCGCCCATCCTTGACGTCGAGACATGGAATAATACGCTTTGCAAATGTTTTTTTCAAGACGAAATTCCCCCTTAATCTCAACGAGCTGCGGCAATCGCCTCAGGTAAGGAAAGCGTTCCTTCATAAATGGATTTTCCGGCAATTACACCGATGATACCGTCCTCCTCTCTGACTTTTAAGGCATGAATATCTTCCAATGATTTTACGCCACCGGAAGCGATGATATCTATACCGGACGCTGCCGCCAACTTTGCAGTTGCCTCAATATTAACACCAGAGAGCGTTCCATCCCGTGCGATGTCGGTGTATATAATTGTCTTCAAACCATAGGAAGCAAGCTCTTTCGCCAGTTCGACAGCAGAAATACCGCCCGATATGCCCCACCCGTCCACGGCGGCAATGCCATCCTTCGCATCAATGCCAACAGCGATACGATCGCCATAGAGCCGACAAGCCTCTTTTACAAGGTCGCGGTTCTGTACTGCAGCAGATCCAAGAATCACGCGTGTCACACCAAGAGCTAAGGTGTTTTCTATCGTTTCGAGAGTACGAATGCCGCCGCCCAGCTCAACGGGAATTTGAACATTGCTGAGAATCTTCTTGATGACCTCAGTGTTTTTCGGCTTGCCGGCAAGTGCTCCATCAAGATCAACCACATGCAGGTACTCAGCACCCTCCCGCTCCCAACGCAGCGCGACCTCTTCGGGGGCGCTGCTGTAGATTGTTTCCTGTGCGAAGTCACCTCTGAGGAGACGGACACATTTGCCGTCACGCAAGTCAATCGCGGGGAAAATAATCATCTGCTTCCCTCCTGTCCGTGACGAATAAAGTTCTGAATGATGTTTAGTCCAATATCCCCCGATTTTTCGGGATGAAATTGTGTTGCCATGATATTTCCGGCAGATATGGATGCTGTAATTTCCTCTCCATAGAAGCAGGTTGATGAAACAATATCCTTATCCTCCGGTACTGCATGATAGCTGTGCACAAAATATACATAGGAACCCTGTGGTACCCCTACAAACAATCCATTATCCCTATGTGCCTGCGCGATATCGAGTGCATTCCAACCCATATGCGGAATCTTTTCATGCGGTGCAGATATCTTTCGCACACAGCCATCCAGGAAACCAAGCCCCTCTACACCGGAGGATTCTTCACTGCCTGCAAAAAGAATCTGAAGACCGACACAGACACCAAGCAGCGGCGTCTTACGATCAACGCATTCGCGAATGGCAGGGATCAAGCCGGATGCCTTGAGCTGCATCATGCAGTCGCCAAAAGCTCCCACCCCTGGCAGGACGATTTTATCCGAAGCAAGAATGTCGTCGGCTTTTCCGCTCACACGAACCTTCGCGCCCAACGCAGCAAAGGCCTTCTCAACGCTGAATAAATTTCCGGCTCCGTAGTTTATAATTGTAATCATAGCGTTTCCTTACAGAACACCTTTGGTCGACGGAATCATATCCCCCAGTCGCGCATCCTTCTCTGCGGCGATCCGAAGTGCGTGCGCGACTGCCTTAAATACCGCCTCCACTTTGTGATGTGAGTTCCTTCCGTAGAGAATCTTCACATGAAGTGTGAGTCCCGCATGAAAGGCAAATGCACGCAGGAACTCCTCCGTGAGCTCTGTATCATAACCACCGAGTCATCGGCGTATCCCCTGGATCGTAGACGAGAAATGGACGCCCGCTGATATCCAGAGCCGCCAATACAAGCGTCTCATCCATGGGCAGATAGAACGATCCATACCTTGCAATACCGCGCTTTTCTCCAAGTGCGGCGTGAAATGCCTGCCCCATCGCAATTCCGATATCCTCAACGGAATGATGTCCATCGACTTCAATATCGCCATCACATTTTACAGTCAAATCAAAGAGCCCATGAGATGCAAAGAGTGTCAGCATATGATCGAAGAAGCCGATGCCCGTATCAATCTCAGACACGCCCGTTCCGTCCAGTCCGACGGAGACATGCACATCGGTTTCCCCTGTCTTTCGATGTATGTCTGCATTGCGTGTGCTCATGGATTTCCCTCCACAAAAGACTTCATAACACGATATACCGCATCATTTTCATCCGGTCGGCCGATGGAGATACGCAGCATATTCGCTAACTGCGGTGCTTTTCCAAAACTACGTACCCCGATGCCGCATTGGATGAACTCTTCATTGAGTTCCTCTGCATGAGGATAATGAAGCAGAATAAAATTGGTATGAGACGGATAGACGGTTACCCCCGCGAGACGTTCATATTGTTCCCGCATACGCTCGCGCTCTGCACAGATCATCTGAATCTGCGGCTCAAACTCCGACCGCATTTGGAACACAGTATCTGCTGTCACCAAGGACAGCACGTTCATATGATATGGCATATAGGTCTTTGCAATCATCTCGATCACATCCGCATGCGCCAACATATAACCGACACGGCATGAGGCAAGCGCATACGCCTTTGAAAAGGTGCGCGCAATCATCATATGCGGATATTTTTTCAGAAGCGGAATGGACGTGTCTCCATAAAACTCGACATATGCTTCATCAATCAGAAAGGCACATGAGATATACGCCGCAATGTGCTCAATCGCTTCGATCGGCAACACGCCCCCCGTCGGATTATTCGGGTTGCAGATGACCGCGAGGGAAGCATTGTTTTGATTGACCGCCTGAATAAAGGCTTCGACATCCAGCGTAAAATCAGCCCGTAGAGGAACAGGAATACCCTCTGCATCTGCCGCCGCCGCATAGATTCCATACATGGAGAACGAAGGCGTTGGATAGACAATCTTATGCGCTTTGTTTCCACCAAATGCATGAAATACCTTTTCTATGATCTCACTGGAGCCATTTCCTATGATGACGTTTTCCTGACAATATCCATACGTCTCCCCGATCTGTTCACAGAGCAAATTGTATTCCTCATTGGGATAGCGTGCAAAAGCAACACGCGACAAGCGTGACAGGATACGCTCCTCGACCAAGGGAGGCTGTCCGATATTGGACTCATTTGCATTGACTTTTATGCGCCAGTCCAGCTCACACGTGTCGTACTTTGGCATAGAAGCCAATCCATCACGGTAGTTCAGCATGTTCTCCCCTCCTGATCTGAATTGCACGCGCATGGGCATCAAGGCCTTCCGTCTCAGCGAGACGGATAATATCATCGCTGACCTCATCCAGAGCTTTTTGCGTATAAGAGATGATACTCGTACGCTTCATAAAGGTCTCAACGTTCAAAACAGAATAAAAGCGTGCAGTCCCCCCCGTTGGCAGCACATGATTTGGACCCGCAAAATAGTCCCCGAGCGGTTCCGGCGAATACGCTCCGACAAAGATCGCACCGGCACATCGGATCTGAGGCAGCATATGGAAAGGATCTTTGATGAGAAGTTCCATATGCTCCGGTCCCGATATATTTGCAAGAACGACTGCCTGCTCCATATTCTCCGTCACGATAATACATCCATTGTCCTCAATCGAGGCACGCGCAATGTCCTTGCGCGGAAGGCGTTCCAGCTGACACTGTACTTCGTTCAGAGTGTGCTCTGCCAAGGCCCGATCATTCGTGATAAGGATGCTTGAAGCAAGCGGATCATGCTCTGCCTGACTGAGGAGGTCGGCTGCAATGTACTTCGGAGAGGCACTGTCATCTGCAAGAATCAGAATCTCGCTTGGCCCTGCAAGCATATCAATATCTACATGACCATATACTTCTTTTTTCGCCAGTGTAACGAAGATATTGCCGGGGCCCGTAATCTTATCGACACGCGGAACACTCTCTGTCCCATATGCCATCGCCGCAATGGCCTGCGCTCCACCCATTTTGAAGATCTTACGGATACCAAGGAAACGTGCCGCAACGAGAACATACGGATTGATCACACCATCCTTGGTCGGGACAGACATGATAATTTCCTCGACGCCCGCAACCAGTGCCGGAATTGCATTCATCAGAACAGACGAAGGATATGCTGCCGTCCCCCCTGGGACATAGATGCCAACGCGTGAGAGCGGAAGAATTTCCTGCCCAAGGATTGAACCATGTGCGCGGTAGGTCATCCACGAGCGTGGTTTTTGCTCCTCGTGGTAGGAAAAGATATTATCCGCCGCTTTTTTCAGTGATTCCACAACCTTCGGGTCGGCACTGTGCTCCGCCACCTGAAATTCTTCCTCGGACACCATCAAATGATCCGATGTCAAATCAACGCAATCCAGTAATTTCGTATAGTGAAAGAGTGCATGATCGCCCTTCTGACGTACTTCCTGAACAATACGGTGAACCAGCTCTGTCGCAGAAAGATCCGCGCCGAAAAGTTCTTTATTGCGCGCGCGAATGCGGTCACTCAGTACAACCTCATCAAATGCCTTCTTCTGAAGCAGTCGCCCCGCTTGTTCCATGCCAATATCTGCAACAGATACGATATTCACCGTACTTCCCCACCTTCCAAAACTTGCTTCAGATCATTTACAATGCGATAAATACGATCAAATTTCAGCTTGAAGCTCACACGGTTGACGATCAGTCGAGCACTCACATCCATGATGTGGGCAATTTCCTCCAAATCGTTTTCGACCAGCGTTGTCCCTGTTTCTACGATATCGACGATGCTCTCCGAAAGCCCCACAAGCGGTCCCAGTTCAATCGATCCGTTGAGTTTTATATACTCCATCTGCATTCCCTGCTGTGCAAAGAATTGCTCTGCAATATGCGGATACTTAGTCGCCACCCGCGTATGTGCATAGTCCAACAGGCGGCTGCGGCGTTCTTCCCGTGGAACGGCCATCATCAGCCGACATTTTCCAAAGCCAAGATCGAGCAGCTCATAAACATCCTGCCCGGACTCCACCAAAACATCCTTGCCAATCACGCCAATATCCGCAGCACCATATTCGACATAGGTCGGGACGTCGGAAGTCTTTGTGATAATGAACCGTACCTTGCATTCATCATTTGATATAATGAGTTTGCGGGATTTTTCACTCAGGTGTTCCGCCATAACGCCGACCTTCTCAAACAAATTCGCAGAAAGAGAGAACAGCTTTCCTTTTGGCAATGCTATAGTCAGATAATCGTCAACGTATTTCGCCATATAATCCCTTCTCATCCTTTAGTCAATTAAAGAACTAATATTAGTGTATAGTACCACGTTGCTGTCTGTAGGTCAATCCATCAAAAAAGGGTTTTCAACAATCATCGCGAATAATATTTAGAAAATCCATCCATACGTACGAAAAGGAGTCGCAGATGACACTTCAAATACTATCATTTGTGCGATTAAGCGACAAGCAACTGGATCTGATCCACCAGAGCTATCCGGATTGCACGCTCAGATGCATACGTCCAAAAGACTTGAAAGATGATCTCTCGGATGTTGATATCCTACTGGGATATGATGCGCAGATGGAGATGGAGAAGTATCTCCCCCAAATGCCGCATCTAAAATGGATTCACACATACAGTGCGGGTGTTGAAAAACTGCTCTCGCATGAGGTTTTCTGTCAGTCTGATATATTGCTGACAAATTCACGCGGAATTCACGGCATCCCCATGGCGGAACACGTTCTCGGAACAATGCTCGCGTCCAGCCGCTGTCTCATCGAGGCATGGGAAAATCAAAAGGCACATGTTTGGAAACGGCTGACCGATCCCGATGAGCTGTTTGGTAAGACTGCCGCCATCATCGGCTTGGGAAGCATTGGCAGAGAGGTTGCAAAACACCTCAAAAACATGGGAATGCGGATCGTTGCCGTAAAGCAAAAGGAGTCCACAGAACCATTTGTAGATCAGTTGTTCACCATAGATCATCTGTCCGATGCTCTGTCCTGCGCGGATTATGTAATCGTCACGCTCCCGCTGACACCTCAGACAAAAAAATTGTTTAATGCACACACCTTTCATATGATGAAAGAAAACGCCTTTTTCATCAATGTCTCCCGCGGTGACGTCGTAGAGGAGGACGATTTGGTGGAGGCACTCAGATCGAAATGCATACGGGGTGCTTCTCTGGATGTCTTTGCCACCGAGCCGCTTCCCGAGGATTCCCCGCTGTGGGGTGTTCCGAATCTATTCATTACACCGCATTACTCTGCAATCTCGCCGATGTATCTGGATCGCTCACTCAAGATCTTTCGCAACAACTTACAGATCTTCCCGCAGCGCATTGGAATGCTCAACGTAGTAGACAAGCAGCGCGGTTACTGAGCTATTGATTCAATTCTGTGCATCCGCCAGCTTTAATATGGACAGCACCGGAGAATCCTCCGGTGCTGCTTTTTTTTGATGCTGCTCAACAATTGCCGCCTCACGGATATCTCCGATCTCACGCAGTGCCGCTGCTCCGATATAGGGATGGGCAATATGGACATAGAGTGCCATCCCTATGCGTCCACACACATCACGGGAATCCTTGCACCGTAGGAAATAAGGGGATGCAAAAGGAAAAAACCGATCTGCAAGAACGGCGAATACCTTGCCCCAGATATCCGCCGTCCCTTTGATACGACCGATATCGTGAAGCAACGCACATCGTATCAGCAGGATATACGAATCTGATTCCAAATATCCCTGCTGAATATAGATTCTTTTTGCCGTAAGAGCGACGCGAAAGGCATGGTACTGGTCCGCTTCGTGCATTGCGTAGAACAGTTTTTGCTCTGCTGTACTCAAATAGGATTTGATGAACGTATGTCCTTCCGCATCCAAGCGACCGAACAATGCCCGTAGGAACTGCCTTACACGCTGTTTCATTCAAAATACTCAAGCTGCTCACATCCGCGCTCCACACGCGAAGATTCCGCTTCCTCATAGGACTGCGAGTGAAGTCCAAGCTCTACGGTATTGCCTGCATGACGCAATTCAGATGCCCGCTGAATCGCGCTGCCGATGGATGATTCCCCATACCCAACATAGAAATTCTTAGATGGAGACGGTACGCGCCCCCCCTGACGTTCAAGCGTCAATAAAAGCCGCTCGATCCCGAGTGCAAATCCCGTTGCCGGCATGGGATGCCCGTACTCCGTCAAAAGGCGGTCATATCGTCCACCTCCGCAGAGAGGGAACCCCAGCCCGGGTGCATATCCCTCAAAAACCATCCCCGTATAATAGTTGAAATCCCGAATGATGCCCAAATCAAAACGGACATAGTCCGAGAATCCGTAGGATTTCAAAATTCGATAGATCTCTTCCAAATTGTCAATGGCAGAGTGACTTTGCTCACTGCGCGGGAAGTCATAAAGTTTTTGCAGGAGATCCTCTTTCCCGTTCAGAAGAGGGAGCTGTTTGATCGCCAGCTTATCCTGTTCAGAGAGCGGCAATGCATCAACGATTCGATCCATGAGCACAATATCGTGACATTCGATTGCAGACTTCAACGCCTTTCTTTGCAGATCCTCAATCTCAAAATAGGACAAGACAGCATCAAGAAAGGCAATCTGCCCCATATGAATCTGAAAGTCCTTGATTCCGGACTTCAAAATTGCTTCGATTGCAAGCGCGATAATTTCTGCATCCGAAGCAGGGCTGTCACTCCCCATCAGTTCGACTCCTGCCTGATGAAATTCACACTGTCGCCCCATCTGGGTCTGTTCCATACGGAACACATTGCCAATATAGGATAACTTCAACGGTCTTGGATCATCCTTCAGACGGCTGCTGACAAGGCGTGCAATCGGTGTCGTCATTTCGTTGCGAAGTGCAAGAAGCTTATTTTTGTTGCCGAGCAACATAAAAAGAGAATTTTCATCCTGCATTCGTGGAGCAAGCGTTTCCAAGTGTTCGATCGTCGGTGTCACAACCTCATGATATCCCCAGCATAGGAACAAGGAGGACAATATATTCTCCATATGGCGCATTGCCGCCGCATCTGCAGGAAGAAGATCGCGCGTGCCATATGGTGTCTCCAAAATCAATTGTTCAGAATTCATCGCTCTTCTCCTTATGAATATCCGTCGTAGAAATGCCTTTTTCCAGCACGAGGGTGTATCCATCCGCACCGTAGTTCAGGCAGCGTTTGACACGGCTGATGGTCGCAGTGCTGGCACCGGTATGTGCAACGATATCGTCGTAGGTGTTTCCCTCGTGCAGCATGCGGGCAACGTCCAGACGCTGTGCCATGGCACGAAGCTCTCCTATCGTACAGATGTCTTCAAAGAATTGATAGCATTCCTCCATTGTATCCAATGAAAGGATTGCACGACACAGTTGATCGGTCAGATCATCTCTCAATTTTTCATTTACCATATGCAGATTCCTCTCATGAGTGCCCCATCTTACCTTGCTATTCGTTCACAGTATAGCACAGAATAAGATACCCGAAAAGTTCAGTCGCATGCTCTTTCAAGGCAGAAAATGGAGTGTAATGTTTTCCTCATTCCCTGTGATTCGATCATGCGGCACAGATATGCGAACAATTTTTTTGTCTTCAGACTCCGTGTCAGAATCTGTAATTTCTTCAACGGTAGCCTCAGCAGGCCGACCGCTCAGTTCATATCGGACAATCTGCCCCGGATAGAGCCTATTCATATCCTCTACAGAAATCTCGGCTTCAATCCAGCAGTTCTCCACAAGATCGAGTGTGAGAATCGAAGCTCCACTGTCGATAAGGTCACCTTTTTTTACGTGGATCTTCGAAACCACACCTTCTCGCACAGCAAAGAGTCCTGTTGTCCCCGCATGATCGCACGCTTTTGCTAGGGTCTCCTCCGCCTTTTTCAGCTGCTCCTCTGCTGCCTTGAGTGCCGCGGCATTTGGTACGGCCATTTGTCCACTTCCCATCGTCAGCGCGTTCTTTTCCTGCTCATATGCCGCAGCCGCCTCATTTCTTTTGGCTGCACTGACTGCCCCCATCTCATAGAGTTCGTTCATACGCTCCATACGCATTCGTGCGGCATCCAGCCCTTCGGAGGATGCAGATGTATTCTGAGATACCGCAGCTGCGCCGTATCGAATCTGTTCGACGTTCCTTTGTGCAAGCTCGACATTCTTTTGCAAGCGCGCGAGTTCTTCATCCGAAAAGACACTTTGTACCGTGACAAGAAGCATCCCCGCTGTTACATGGTCACCCTCCGCAATATGAAGCTCTTGAACGACGGATGTATTCCCCGCCTGCAACTCACTTTGTTCATAGACAAGGCGCGCATTGGACAACGTGAACTCATTCGATCCGCCCCGTTGATGCAACAGGATAAACGATGCACAGAAGACGATAAGCAGCAGAACGATAAGGAATAGGTACACTCGCTTTTTCAGCAGCTCGGTGATGTCATTTTCCATGAAAACCCTTCTAAAAAATATGGCTGTCAACCAGTGACAGCCATAGACCAATTCCTTTATTCGGCTGAGACCTGCTGACGGATCACAGCAATTGCCTCTTCAAATGCCTGCGGGAGTTTTTCTGGATTCTTGCCGCCCGCCTGCGCCATATCAGGACGCCCGCCGCCCCCGCCGCCGACCGCTTTTGCAGCCGCCTTAATGATGTTGCCCGCATGAGCCCCGCGTTTTACGGCATCCTTATCCGCCTTGACGACAAGGCTGACCTTATCGTCAATAACAGCTCCAAGGACGACAATGCCTGTCTCAAGTTTCTCACACGTCAAATCTGCAATGTTACGAAGTTCATCCATCGCGTCCACATTGGCTTTTCCAAGGACTACATGGAAGTTCCCAATCTCTTGAACCCCCATAAGCAGCTTCTGTGCATCTGCCTTATCACGGAACTCAGCAAAACTGCGCAGCTGTTCCTGCATGCTCTTGCGCTCACTCATAAACTTATCGACCTGAGCACAAAGTTCCTCGGGTCTCGTCTTCAGTTTATGCGCAATTTCCTGAACAGTCCTTGCCATCTCTGCCGCATATGCACATGCGGCACGCCCGGTAATCGCCTCGATGCGGCGCACCCCCGCAGCGACACCCGACTCACTGACAATCTTGAACAGACCTATCTGTCCCGTATTTGTCACATGAGAACCGCCGCAAAGCTCAATGCTGAAGTCCGGAACACGAACAACACGAACGATATCGCCGTACTTCTCTCCAAAGAGTGCCATAGCACCCAGTGCCTTCGCCTCATCAATCGGCATCATGGAGATATGAAGATCGGTTGACCGCAGAATCTCCTCGTTGACCAGCTCCTCAACATCGCGCAGCTGCTGCTCGCTCACAGGCTCAAAATTCGTGAAATCAAAACGCAGTCGTTCCGGTGTGACAAGAGAGCCCGCCTGCTGAACATGATCGCCGACAACGCGCTGAAGTGCCGCCTGCAGGAGATGTGTCGCCGTATGATTTCGCGCAGATGAGAGTTTTTTCTTCGTATCAAGTCCGATCTCTACGGTGTCACCACACTGTATCTGCCCTTCTTCAACATAGGCGAGATGATAGACCGTTCCATCAGGGAGTCTCTTTGTATTGCTGACGGTGAGATACCCTAGATCACTGCGAAGGATACCTTCATCGCCAACCTGTCCGCCGCCTTCTGCATGAAACGGCGTCGTGCTCAGGATAATACCAGCACTCTCACCATCACGCAGCGAATCAACAAGTTCGCCATCGCGCCAAATCGCAACAACTACAGCAGTCGTGGCCGTGGCATCCTCCGTGAGGCTTCCGGTATCGATGCCCGAGAGATCCGGAACAGCAACCGCCTGATTTTCTCCGCGTGCACTGCGTGCCCGTGTACGCTGCTTCTCCATCTCACGATGAAAGCCCTCATCATCCAAGGTGATTCCATGTTCGTGAAGAATCTCCTCGGTGAGTTCCCGTGGGAATCCATAGGTATCGTAGAGTTTGAAACCAACCTCACCGTGCAGAACCGTCTCATGCGCATCCTTCAGACGGGTGATTTCTTCATTCAAAAGCTCAATCCCCTGCGCCAGCGTAGAAGCAAACCGATCCTCTTCCACGCGAATTACACGTTTGATATAATCCTGTTTCGTAAGAAGTTCGCTGAAATCCTTTGCATCACGGAAAATATCAACGACGGCATCTACAGTACCGTCAAGGAATGGCTTTGTGATCCCAAGCATACGTCCGTGACGAATCGCACGGCGCAGTGTACGACGCAGAACATAGCCACGCCCCTCGTTCGACGGCAGAATGCCATCCATAATCATGATAGCAACAGAGCGCGCATGGTCTGCAATGACTTTGAGCGAAATATCCTTTTTCGGATCTGCTCCATAGGGCACATCTGCAATTTTAGACGTATATTCGATGATCGGATAGAGGAGATCCGTCTCAAAGTTCGTTCTCTTGTTCTGAACGACCGAGGCAAGCCGCTCTAAGCCACAGCCCGTATCAATGTTCTTGTGCGCAAGGAGGTTGTACTCCCCCTCCTCTGTACGATCATACTGCGTAAACACGAGATTCCAGATCTCGAGGAAGCGGTCACAGTCACAGCCAACCCCACAGGTTGGTTCACCGCAGCCACGCTCCTCGCCGAGATCGATATAGATCTCAGAATCCGGCCCGCAGGGACCGGAACCGATCTCCCAGAAATTGTCCTCCAACGCGACGATATGTTCCGGCAGCACATCCGTCTCTGAGAGCCAGATGGAGCGCGCCTCATCATCCTCTGGATAGATGGAAACCCAGAGTTTATCTTTTGGAAGTTCAATAACCTCTGTCAGGAATTCCCACGCCCACGGAATCGCCTCCTTCTTGAAGTAATCTCCAAAGGAGAAGTTTCCAAGCATCTCAAAAAACGTCTGATGACGTGCGGTACGTCCGACATTCTCGATATCTCCTGTACGAACAGAACGCTGGCAGGTTGTAATACGAGGGCGTGGAGGTTTCACCTTACCAGTAAAAAAAGGCTTCAGGGGTGCCATACCAGCCCCAATCAAAAGAAGTGTAGGGTCGTTTTCCGGCACAAGGGAGTAACTAGGCAAGCGAAGGTGTCCTTTTTTTTCTGCAAAGTACTGCAGATATGCTTCACGCAGTTCATTTCCGGTCATATACTTCAACGTAATCGCCCTCCTAAAATCATGTTCATCAAGAACTTGAGTGTGCGTAAGTATAGCATAAAATCAAGAAAAAATATAGAAACCTCGGCATCAGAAACCAGTATACATGATACGCTGCCCCACATCACATGAGACTTTTTACCAGTTCTTTTGCCTGTTCCGATGTCATAAGGATTTCCCGCGGCTTATTGCCGCCGGCACTGGGACCGATGATCCGCAGTTCCTCCATTGTATCGACCAGACGTGCCGCTCTCGTATAGCCAACACCGAGCCTGCGCTGAATATTGGATGAAGACGCTTGACCCGTGGACATGACGAGTTCTATCGCATTGGGAAGAAGTTCATCATACCGTACAGAAACCTCGTCTGCGTCTGCACCTTCGTCTTCTGCCGCCTCACTCTCCATAAAGTCGATCAGTTCCTCATTCTCACTGATCTCCTGTCCCTGTGCACGGATAAAGTCCAGCAGTATTTCAACTTCTTCATCGCTGATGAATGCCCCCTGCACACGAATCGGCTTCGGAGCCCCCTGCGGAGAGAAAAGCATATCGCCTTTCCCAAGAAGAGTCTCTGCTCCGCCACGATCCAGGATCGTACGCGAATCCACCTGCGACGAAACCGCAAACGAAATGCGCGACGGAAGATTCGCCTTGATAATTCCTGTGATGACATTGACGGATGGACGCTGCGTTGCAAGTATCATGTGAATGCCCGCCGCACGGGCTTTTTGCAGGATACGGCAAATGGCATCCTCCACGTCCTTCGGCGATACCATCATCAGATCCGCCAACTCGTCAATGACAATGACGATGAGCGGGAGCTTTTCCTCCGCATAACGACGGTTGAAGGACTTGATATCGCGAACACCGTGATTTGCGAAGATCGAATAGCGTTTTTCCATCTCCTGTACTGCCCAATTCAGGACAGATGACGCTTTTTTCGGATCAGTCACAACGGGAACCATGAGATGTGGAATCCCGTTGTAATTCGAGAGTTCCACCATCTTCGGATCGATCAGGATGAGCTTTACTTCATCGGGTGTTGCCTTAAACAGGATGCTCGAGATTAAGGTGTTGATGCAGACGGATTTTCCCGAGCCTGTTGCACCTGCAACCAGGAGATGCGGCATTTTTCCGATATCGGCAAAAATGGCTTGTCCGCTGATGTCCATGCCAAGGCCAACGGTAAGTTTAGAGGACGCCTCCTGAAACTTCGGATTCTCCAAAACTTCGCGGAGCTGAACACTCTCCAGCGTGCGATTTGGGATCTCAATGCCGATGGCTGCCTTTCCTGGAACCGGCTCAATACGAACCGAGGAGGTCGCAAGCTGCAGTGCAATGTCCTCGGCAAGATTCGTGATCTTGCTCACCTTCACCCCGGGTGCAGGTTCAAGGTCGTATCGCGTTACTGCAGGGCCGTGACAGAAACTGACAACCTTTGCATTCACATGGAAGCTCTCAAGTGTATGTTGTAAAACATGTGCATTTTCCTTGATTTCCTGTGCCAGCGTATCGTTCTCTTTCTTGATATGTTTGGAAAGAATATGTGTGACTTTGGGAAGCTCATAGGGACGCTCACCAGTCTCATCAGCGATGACAGCCCCCGGAGGTGCGGGAGGCGGGGAAATTGATGGAACAACCACGCCTTCCGAAGAGATGGCGGAAACATCCGTATACTCCGCAGCCTCGTCGGTATGCTCTTCCTCCAATGACACGCTCTCATCCATGCTGATAGGAGACGATGCCACAGGCATAACAGGATCGTCATCTTGTGTTTCTATTTCGTGTTCATAGTCAAAGAGAATCGGCGTCGGAGCCTCCTGCTCTTCTTCTATAGGAATCGGCTCTGCTGCCGAAACAAGAGCATCATGTACCTGTACGGGCTCTGCTTCATGCACCTCATTTTCTTCAGAGGGAACGGATTGTGCTTCCGATTCAAGCGGTGGTGTTTCCACGTTCTCTTCCATAGCCGGATGGTCAGGTTCTTTGTGTTCCTCCACAAACATGGGATCGTTTGCCTGATTATACGGAACGGCAGACAAGGTATCATGGACAATCGCCGATGTTTTCGTTTCGATTTTCTCTGCCGCCACACTTACCTTTTCGCGTGTCGTTTGGAGGGCTGCTCCCGCTGCATTTGCCCCTTTTTTTGCCTGTTCTTTTGTTTTCATATAGCCGGAGGCAAGCGACCATGTCGTAGCCAAAAGAACCGATCCGACAATGATGGTGCTCAGCAAAATAATTGCACCATCTACACCAAAGCAGGCACGGAGCAGGAAGAGAAGCCCACCGCCGATCAATCCCCCGCCATCTGCGAGATTCTGCGGGAGTATCTCCTCGTCAACAGGAACAACAACGTGATGCCATACGGCAAGAAGTGAAACGAACAAGCCGATGACACCAAAGAATTTTTTTGTATAGAGCAGCCCACGATGATGTATGATGTATTGCAGGCTTATGAGGGCGATAATCAAAAGAGCGAGTGGCGCGCCCCAACCAAAGAGATAGCGAAAGAAGTCCGCGAAAAAGAAGCCGACAAAACCAACATTCAGTCCGAGAATCCCAACCCCTGAAATCAGAGCAAACGCAAGAAGGATAAGACCAATGAGTTCATACTTCCGTCCTGATCCGTTCGGCGCCGTACTCTTCCGTTTGGCGGAAACAGACCGCGACGTTCGTCGGCCAGAACTTTTCTTGCCCAACAACAATCCCTCCATATCACATTATGCCCCCGCCCTAAGAGGGCGGAGGCATAGCAAATGAAATCACCTTTGTCTACGGTACATCAGTATACTATTTTGTCAGGCGATCTGCAACTTTTTGTGCTTCAAACAGGATGTGTTCTTCATCCAAGGTCGTGAGTGCACCATTCTCCATGAGGAGCTTTCCATCCACCATCACCGTGTCAACGGATGAGGATTTCGCAGCGTACGCAAGGAGTGACACGGGATTGTAGCACGGCGTCCATGCCGCCCCGTGCATGGAGAAAAGTACGATATCCGCCTTATCCCCCGCCTGCAGACGACCAACATCGTGGAGGGAAAGTGCCTGTGCACCGTACTCCGTCCCCATCTTGACCGCAGTGAGTGCAGGAACGGCGAGCGGATCAAGCGTATGAACCTTGTGCATCAGAGCTGCTAACTGTACTTCGTCCAGCATATCCAGATTGTTGTTGCTGGATGCCCCATCTGTACCGAGCGCGACACAGATGCCCTCTTCCAACAAACGAGGTACGGGGGCTGTTCCGCTGGCGAGCTTCATATTGCTGCCGGGATTATGTGCAACACGGATCCGGTACTTCTTGATGATATCGATATCCTCATCATCCAGATGCACACAGTGCGCCGCAAGCGTTCCATTCTCAAACAGACCTGTCGAAGCAACATGGGCAAACGGCCGCTTGCCATATTCTTTCAGACAGTTCTCGATCTCACCCACGGTCTCCGACATATGGATATGAACCTCAGCACCAAGTGCCTGTGCCTTAGCAGCAATCTTTTTCAGGTAGTCCGGCGGGCAAGTGTAGAGAGCGTGAGGGCCAAACATAACGGTAATGCGCCCCTGTGCCGCTCCATGATAGTTCTCATAGAGTGCAGCATTCTCTTCCAGCTTCTTGTCACTGTCAGGCGCAACACCGATAAGACCACGCGAAAGCACACCGCGCAGACCTGAGACCTCAACGACCTCGGCAACGCGCTCCATATCCGGTCCGTACATATCGGCAAATGCTGTCGTACCGCTGCGGATCATTTCGACTGCCGCAAGCATTGCACCCCAGTAGATATCATCTGAACGCAGCTTTGCTTCGATCGGCCAAATCATCTGCTCCAGCCAATCCATCAGCTTCATATCGTCCGCATAGCTGCGCAGGAGCGTCATGGATGCGTGTGTATGCGCGTTGACAAATCCGGGAATTGCAAAATGCTGTGTCCCATCAATAACCTTATCCGCTTGGAAGTTCTCCGGAACGTCTCCCACGGCCGCAATCCGATCATCGGTAACGGCAATGTTGGCAACCGGAGTTGTCCCGTCAGGCAAAAGCACAGTGGCATTTTTGATCAGCGTATTCAATACAGTCTCTCCTATGCCAGCCCAAGGTATTCTTTTTGATCCGCGCTGAGTTCATCGATGGTGACACCAAGAGAATTCAACTTGATATTTGCGATCTCAACGTTGATCTCATCCGGCATCAGATGAACGCCCTTCTTCATTTCTTTTCCATGCCGCACCAGATGAAGAGCAGAGAAGAACTGTACGCCAAAGGAGAGATCCATGATCTCTGCAGGATGCCCATCTCCCGCTGCGAGGTTGACCAGTCGCCCCTCTGCCAAGAGATAGAGTCGGCGCCCATCCGGCTGGACGAACTCCCTGATATTCTCGCGTACGACTTTATTGGATGCCGAACCCTCGGTCAGCTCCGGAATGTTGATCTCAACATCGAAGTGTCCGGAGTTCGCCATCATAGCTCCGTCCTTCATCACGTCGAAGTGACGCTTGCAGAGAATGTCCTTATTGCCTGTAAGCGTCAGGAAAATATCGCCCACCTTTGCCGCCTCGTCCATCGGCATGACATAGAAACCGTCAAAGACCGCCTCAATTGCCTTGATGGGATCGACTTCCGTGATGATAACATTTGCGCCGAGTCCGCGTGCACGCATCGCTCCACCCTTGCCGCACCATCCATATCCTGCGATAACGACCGTCTTCCCCGCTATGACAAGGTTCGTCGTGCGCATGATGCCGTCCCATGTGGACTGCCCTGTCCCATAGCGATTGTCAAAGAGATACTTGCAGTATGCGTCATTTGCCGCAATCATCGGGAACTCAAGTTTTCCCTGACGCTCCAATGCCTTCAGGCGATGAACGCCAGTCGTCGTCTCCTCCGAGCCGCCGATGAGTCCGGGAAGAAGATCGCGCCGCGTTGTATGAAGCATATCGACCAAATCGCCGCCGTCATCAATGACAATGTCCGGATGAATATCAAGCGCCTTATTGAGAAATACAGCGTATTCTTCCTCCGTGCAACCATGCCACGCAAAGACATGAATGCCCTCTTCCACCAGTGCTGCAGCAACATCGTCCTGCGTGGACAGAGGATTGCTTCCTGTGACGGCAACCTCTGCACCGGCATGTTTGAAGATCGTTGCCATATAGGCGGTCTTCGCCTCGAGATGCAGGGTAATGACCATCTTGATGCCTGCAAACGGCTTCGTGACCGAATACTCCTTGTCAGCTGCCGCCATTACCGGCATGAAACGCTTCACCCAGTCAATTTTCGCGTGACCGGACGGTGCCAATTTGATATCCCGAATCATTGATTTCATGTAGATTTCTCCTTTAGTTCTCAATTCCCTTACGTGCACAAACGCCTTGTTCATAGTAGTGGCGTACTTCCCTCATATCTGTGATAAGATCTGAACGGTCAAGCAGCCATTCAGGCGCATTTCTTCCTGTGCAGACGAGCTCCATTTCGGGGGGCAGGATCTGCAGTAATTTCTCCATCTGCTCCCTCTGCAGGAGTTCAAAAGACAGAGCAATATTGACCTCATCCAAGATGACGAGATCCGCTTCTTTTTTTTCCACCACCTTCATCACTCGATCAAATCCGGATGTAAGCAGGGAAACATAATCCTCCGGTGGTTTTCCTTTGGGAAAGATGACAACATCCTTTCCCAGAAGCTCCCGCGCTTTTTCATCCATCATCCCCTCCTCTGCGACAAAGAAGGGTTTTCCACTGGTCTCAAGCATCATGTTGGGCATTGCCCGCAAGACCTTCTGCTCGCTATAGGCAAGACTCTTCATAAACTGCATCATGTAAACGCAATGTCCTGCCCCCAAAGCTCGGATGGCAAGACCGATTGCCGCCGTCGTCTTCCCCTTACCGTTTCCTGTATATACTTGAATCATCAGAGGAGTGCCTTGTGACTAACGTTGATGCGCCCCTTCTCGTCAATCTCGATGACCTTGACCTCGAGCTGGTCACCGATCTTTACAACATCCTCGACGTTCTCCACACGATGTTTTGCAAGCTGCGAGATATGACAAAGCCCTTCCTTGCCAGGCAGGAGTTCCACAAATGCGCCGAACTTCAGGAAACGCGTGACACGTCCCGTATAGACCTCGCCGACCTCAATCTCGCGCACGATGTCCTCAATCATCTTGCGGGCGCGATCCATTGCCTCCATATTCGGGGACGTGATGAAGATATTTCCATCCTCATGAATATCGACATCGACGCCCGTTTCATCAATGATCTTACGGACGACCTTGCCGCCCGTTCCAATGACATCGCGGATCTTATCAATGTCAATGGTGATGACCTCCACGCGCGGTGCATACGGTGAGAGTTCTTCTGCCGGCTTATCGATGCACGCGAGCATCTTCTCAAGGATGAACGCACGCCCCTGCTTTGCCTGCGCCAGCGCTGAGGCGAGAATATCCCGCGTAATTCCGGCAATCTTGATGTCCATTTGAATTGCCGTAATGCCCTTCGTCGTACCGGCAACCTTGAAGTCCATATCGCCGAGGGCGTCTTCCATCCCCTGAATATCCGTCAGGATGGAATAGTCATCCCCATCGCGCACAAGCCCCATCGCAACGCCGGATACGGGGCGCTTGATCGGAACACCAGCACACATGAGCGACAGCGTGCTCCCACAAACACTTCCCATCGAACTTGAGCCGTTCGACTCGAGAATCTCCGATACAAGACGGATCGTATAGGGGAAGTCCTCAATCGACGGAATCATCGGGAAGAGCGCACGTTCCGCCAGAGCTCCATGCCCAATCTCACGCCGTCCGGGGCTGCGCATCGGACGCGCTTCGCCGACGCTGTAGCCGGGGAAATTATAGTGATGCAGATAGTGTTTCGTCGTCTCAGGACCAAGCCCATCGATGATCTGCTCGTCCCCAATGGAACCAAGAGTTGTGACGGTCAGCACCTGTGTCTGTCCCCTAGTAAAGAGACCGGAGCCATGTGTACGCGGCAGGATTCCAACCTCGCAGCTGACAGGACGCACCTCATCCAGTGCACGACCATCCGGACGGATTTTTTCGTGCGTGATCATATGGCGGACGATTCCCTTTTCGATCTTATAGAGAATCTGGGAGATTTCCTTTGTGGCATCCGGATATTCCTCAACGAAGTGCTCGATCGTCTCCGCCTTGATGGCGGCAATATCTGCATCACGCACAAGCTTGTCACTGTTGCGTGTCGCGACATCAAGACGCTCCTCTGCATATGCGCGCACCTTGGACTCCAGTTCCTCAGATACCGTGAAGATCGCGGGCATCTGTTTCTCTTTTCCGCATGCACGCTGGATATCTTGCTGAAACTCAACGAGTCGGCGAATCTCGGCATGACCAAACAGGATTGCGTCCAACACAACCTCTTCGGAAAGCTCGTTTGCCCCCGCCTCCACCATCATCACAGCATCATGCGATCCCGCCACGGTAAGATTGAGTTCCGAAACAGCACGCTGCGCCTCCGTCGGATTGATGACAAATGCACCGTCAACATAGCCGACACGCACGCCGGCAATCGGTCCCATAAAGGGGATATCCGATACCGTAAGCGCACAGGAGGCACCGATCATGGCGGCGATTTCCGGAGGACTATCCTGGTCAACACACAAAACCGTCGCCACGATTTGAACATCATTCCGAAAGCCGTCGGGAAACAGGGGGCGAATCGGACGGTCAATCAGACGTGCACAGAGCACGGCGTCACTGCTCGGGCGTCCCTCCCTCTTGATGAAGCCACCTGGAATCTTACCTGCCGCATACATCTTCTCTTCGTAGTCCACCGTCAGAGGGAAGAAATCGACCCCTTCGCGCGGCGCACTCGATGCAGTTGCTGTTACCAAGACAACGGTATCCTCATAGCGAACCAAGACAGCTCCGTTCGCCTGCTTTGCCATCTTTCCTTGCTCTATGGTTAGTTTTCGTCCGCCCAGCTCAATTTCGAAACATTGCATAATATCCTCCTAGGTCTCTCCACTCGTTCCATACGACAAAAGCATTCGACAAAACATCATAGAATCCTTGTCCCGATAGCAAAAAAGCGGGGAAGCCCCCGCTCTTTCCTCGTGCTGAAATATTACTTACGCAGATTGAGCTTCGTAATGATCGAGCGATAACGCTCGATATCTGTCTGATACAGATAGCTCAGAAGGCGGCGGCGATGTCCAACCATCTTCAGAAGCCCGCGGCGTGAGTGATGATCTTTTTTATGTTCCTTCAGATGTTCCGTCAGGTACTGAATGCGTGCCGTCAGGACAGCGATCTGAACCTCGGGTGAACCGGTGTCACCCTCGTGAACTGCGTGTTCCTTAATGATTTCCTGTTTCTTTTCCTGCGTGAGCATATAAAATCCTCCTCATAAATTTTCACCACTGACCAAGAAAACGCCGGATTATTCGTGATCTGAGTCATGGTCCTGTTAGCGTTCATCATATTACCATAGAAATATTTTCTTGTAAATGAAAATTTTTATCGAATATTCGTTCTACACACTCTTTATCTTCTGCAATCTGACGAATTAAGTCATCAACAGAGGAAAAACGTTGTTCATCTCGTATTTTTTCATAAAAAGAAATCATGATCTCTGCACCATAAAGATCTCCCGCGAACTCTAGGATATGAACTTCCAATCGTCGATCACAACCATTGAATGTAGGGTTGTTTCCAATATTTGCGACCGCTCGGTAGATCTGCTCCTGATACAGAACCGTTACAGCATAGACACCATTCGGCAGATGCTCATACTCCTCGTATAATGTCAGGTTCGCTGTTGGAAAACCAAGCTTGCGGCCACGTGCCTGACCGTGTATGACAGTCCCAATGATGGTAAAAGGATAGCCGAGATATGCATTGACCTGCGACAGGTCCCCTTGCTCGATCAAGGAACGAATTCGCGTACTGCTCACGGGAGCCCCATCGCGCATAACAGAGGCGCATACGATCAGCCGGAATCCGTACTTCATGGATTCTGCATAGAGGAGCGCCGGTGTCCCTTTCCCCCTATATCCAAAGGTATAATTTTCCCCCACAACAACGTACTGCGGTGAAAAATATTGTCGAAGAAGTCGGATAAAATCATCCGCACTCGTTTCAGCAAAATCCGTGGTAAATGGAATTTCCACCAAGGCATCGACACCGAGATTCTTTAGTATATGCAGGCGCATCGTGTCACCTGTAATCCTGCGAGGTGTGTACTCCGGAGCAATGACGGAACGCGGATGGTTTGCAAACGAAAAAACAAGCGCAGTACCTTTTATCTCCTGCGCTTTCCGTACAGCTGTCCGAATGATCTCCTGATGCCCGATATGAAGACCATCAAACATGCCGAGTGCAACAACGATATTTGCGTATTTCAATGTGAAATCAACAAGCTCTTTATATTTTTCCATGGGGAAGAAGCATTCTCCTCAAAAGTATATTCCGTGGCTCAACGTTCTCCAATTACACGTAGTTCAGGGAAGAGTTCGACCGCATGTTTTGCATACACCCGCTTCTGCACGGCAGAAATCAACTGTAGCACATCTTGTGCCGTAGCATTTCCAATATTGATGATAAACCCCGCATGTTTCTGCGAAACCTGTGCACCGCCGACCGTAAGCCCCTTTAGCCCTGTCTGATCGATCAGCGTCCCGGCAAAGTACCCGGGGGGACGCTTAAACGTACTCCCTGCGCTCGGATATGTGAGCGGCTGCTTGCTTGCACGGCGGTCGTTCAGATCTTGCATTCTTTGCAAAATAATATGCACATCTTCTTTATGCAAATGTAAGCGTGTTTCGCAGATAGCTTCGTCACAACTCTGGAAAATACTGTGGCGATATCCAAAATCCAATTCATCTGCGGAATACAGGTGAATATCCCCCGTAGGGGTAACCGTCTTTACCGAAGCAACAACGGATTTCATCTCATCATCATAGGCTCCGGCATTCATGAAGATGGCGCCGCCGATGCTCCCCGGAATTCCACAGGCAAACTCAAGACCGGAAAGGCCGCGTTTTTGCGCAAATGCAGCAATATCACGAAGCAAAGCACCGGCACCGACGATGAGATCCGTCCCCTCACAGGCAACGTTTGCCATCTTATGGCTGAAACGTATGACAAGACCACGGATGCCACCGTCACGAACCAATATATTGGAACCATTGCCAAGCAGCGTAATCGGCTCTCCATATTCCTTTGCCATGCGAATGATCTTCTGCACTTCCTCCGTATTCTTCGGATAAAACAGCAGATCTGCAGGTCCACCAATCCGAAAGGTTGTATGAAAGCGCATGTGCGCATCCACAAAAAGGCGTGCGACCTCGAATTCTTTATAACAGACACGAATGAATTCCTTGTTCATATTTTATGCGATCCCCCAAATCCTGTTCCGGCAAAACATAAATCGACAAAGTCATTTTGACGCAATGCCTCATACGCAACAACGGCAACAGCATTGGACAGGTTCAAAGAACGTGCCCCTACCTGCATTGGTATACGAATCGTACGTTCTTCATTGGCGGACAGCAATGATTCAGGAAGCCCTGCCGTTTCTTTGCCAAAGACAAGAAACACATCCGGCGTATAGGTAATATCAGAATAAAGATGAGCCGCTTTCGTGGTACAAAAAAAGAATGGATGCTCTTCATACTGCATTTGAACATCCGCAAAGCAGTCATGATAATGTACCTTGACAAGGTGCCAGTAGTCCAGCCCTGCTCTCTTCAAATACTTATCGTCTGTTGAAAATCCAAGTGGTCGTACAAGATGAAGATCCATGCCCGTTCCGGCACATAACCGTGCAATATTTCCTGTATTCCCCGGAATTTCGGGTTCGATTAGGACAATGTGCATGTGATGTGAGCCTCCAGTCTCTTCCGGAAACAATGCAACGCCATTATAGCGAATCGCGATCATAAAAACAACCCATGGGAACAGAAACTCCCATGGGCCACAAGATGTTTTTCTCAGTGCAGAACCGCACCTGCATTCGCAGATGTTGTGAGCTTCGCATAACGCGCAAGATAGCCCGTTTTGATTTTAGGTTCCGGCTGTACCCAGTTTGCACGGCGCTTTGCAAGTTCTTCATCGCTGATTTCAAGTTCAAGTTTGCGATTTGGAATGTCAATTGTAATCATATCACCATCCTCGATCAAGGCAATCGGACCTCCCGACATTGCCTCCGGAGACACATGACCGACACAGGCTCCCTGACTGGCACCGCTGAAGCGTCCATCCGTAATCAGTCCGACCTTCAATCCCATCCCTGTGATGACCGCCGTCGGATTGAGCATTTCCTGCATTCCGGGGCCGCCCTTCGGACCCTCGTAACGGATGACAACGACATCTCCATCATGGATCTTTCCCTCCATGATGGCATTGACACCATCCTCTTCGGAATTGAAGCATCGTGCCGTACCGCGATAGATAAGCATATCGTCTGCAACTGCTGACGCCTTGACGACGGCGCAATCCGGCGCGAGGTTACCGCGCAGAATGGCAAGACCTCCCTCCGGACGATATGGGTTATCTACGCTGTGAATCACCGTAGGATTCAGAATCTCTGCATGTGCAATGCGCTCACGCACTGTTCCCGTGACGGTCAGCTCATCCAGATGCAGGAGATTCTTCTTCGAGAGTTCCTTCATGACTGCCGAGATACCGCCTGCTTCATTCAAATCCTGCATATGATGCGTTCCGGCAGGACTCAGCTTCGTAATGTACGGTGTGCGTCTGCTGATCTCATCGAAGAGTGGCGGAGGCAGTTCAATGCCCGCCTCATGTGCAATCGCCGTAAGATGCAGAACCGTGTTGGACGATCCACCAATGCCCATATCAACAGTAATGGCATTCTCAAACGCCTCACGCGTCATGATATCGCGTGGGCAAATATTTTTTTCGATAAGATCGAGGATAACCGCTCCCGCATGCTTGGCAAGGAGGCGACGTTCGCCTGTGTAGGGAGCCGGAATCGTCCCGTTGCCGGGAAGCCCCATGCCAAGCACCTCGGTCAACGAGTTCATCGTATTTGCCGTAAAAAGACCGGAGCAGGATCCGCAGCTCGGACAGGCATGCTCCTCAATGGCGGTCATTTCGCGGGCATCCATCTTTCCGGCAGCAAACATTCCCGCAGCCTCAAACGCCTGACTGACACTGATATCGCGCCCGCGATGGCGCCCGGCAAGCATCGGTCCGCCGCTGACGAGGATGGCGGGAATATTGAGCCGCGCTGCAGCCATGAGCATACCGGGCACGACCTTATCGCAGTTCGGAATAAGAACAAGTCCGTCAAACCCCGACGCCATGGTAACGGCCTCGATGGAGTCCGCAATCAGTTCACGGCTCGCGAGAGAGTATTTCATCCCCGTATGCCCCATAGCGATGCCGTCACATACACCGATCGAAGGAAATTCAATGGGTGTCCCACCGGCAGCAGCCACACCGAGTTTAACGGCTTCCGCAATCGTATTCAGATGAAAATGCCCCGGAATAATCTCGTTGAACGAATTACAGACACCAATCAGAGGCTTCCGAAGGTCGTCTGAGCCATATCCATTTGCATGAAAAAGTGAGCGATGTGCACATCGTGTCGCTCCCTTTTTTACAACATCACTTCTCATAAAAGCTCTCCCCTACTATCGTTTATGGATAATACACATATCGATAAACAAAACATAATGTAAAAAGATATGACAGAGATTTTAACGCATTCTATGTTTTTTTTCAATAGCCTATGCAAAGAGAGTTTATCTCAGATGGCATACAAGGGCTGAATATGCTATAATCGGATTAAAACTCAATTCCTTTTTGAGCCTTGATTCCTTGCTGAAATGGATGTTTGACAAGACGCATCTCCGTGACGAGATCTGCTCGATCAATGAGCTTCTGTGGGGCATTGCGCCCGGTTAAGATTAAGTGGGTTCCCTCTGGACGAATAGAGAGCAGATTCTCCAGATCGCCTGATTGAATGAATCCGAAAGAGTAGGCATAGTTGAACTCATCAAGTATGACCATATCCCACGCATTGCTGCGGAGTTCATTCATTGCCTTGTGAAGGAGATCCAGCGCGGCACGTCGATGCTCCTCTTCTTTCCCCGCGCCTCTCTGTGAAAAACCAAACCCACCTTGACGGATTTCAATACAGGCATCGGCAGATGACAACGCCTTGATGGCTTTGAGCTCGCCATAGTCCCAACTGCCCTTGATGAATTGCAGAATGAGGACGCGCATATGATTCCCCCATGCACGCAGTGCCATTCCAAGAGCCGCGGTTGTCTTTCCCTTTCCATCACCGGTATGAACGATAACAAGCCCCTTGTTTTCCATATGGATCCCTCAACTTTCTAAGCAAAAAGATTTGATGATATATTTTGGGTGAATGCATGAAACATTATTTCTTTTTTACGGCGATTATTTTTTTTGCCGTACTTGGCTGTATCTTCTTTATTGAGAAAACAGATCTGTTAAATCTGAAGTCGACTAACATTACAGCCAAAGTTCACGAATCGGATGGCATTTCCACGCTCACATGGGAACGTTTGCCCTATCCCTGCTATTATCGGATTGATACATACATCAAGACAACAGGAACTATCTCCGAGGCGCCGATTTACGAGCATGTAAGAACCGAATTCACAACAGCTCCTTCCTGTCAGATCTCCTCCGCTCCGATCCCATTTTATTATCGAATTACAGCCTATGGACTGTTCGGCGCGGTGACAGAGTCTTCATCGCCGATTCCAACACCATACTTCACGACAAAATCACCAATTCCCATTTACCATTATACAGAAGAGCACCCTGCCAGTCTCATGCCCTTCCTCGTATGGCATAGTATTCCAAATGCTGTGCTCTACGAAGTTGAGATTCTCTCTGCTCCACCGGCACAGGAAGGCGGAACCTCACTTTCCCCAACCAATCATTTAATGAGTACACGCAGCGTTTTCACAAATGGGTGGCAGGCAGACCTTCGTTCCTATCAGTCGTATGAAAAACTCTATTGGCGCGTACGTGCCCTAAGTCTCAGACAGGAATCCATCGGAGAATTTTCAGCAGCCGAACCGCTGTATCTGGATAAATCTGCTGAATTACCCAATCGTCCAATTCCAAACACGTATGACTATGTTATGAATTTTCGGCAGCCGCTCTATCCCGTCTATCAGTGGATTCCGTTAAATGGAGTAACACGCTACGAGGTGGAACTGCTCACAGAGCCACCTGCACGGGAACATGGAACAGCACCAGATCCAAAACGTGCATGGGCACAGACGATCACAGCCACCAATGCCATCTATGACGAATATGCACGCCCCTATGCCGGTATTTATTACTGGAGAGTACGAGGACTGAACGCACAAAACAACACGATCGGAACATGGTCGGATCTCACCTCATTCACTGTTGATCCACCATCCGGGAACCGCGTCTATGCGGCAGCACTCGGAGACAGCATCACGCATGGAGGTGGTGCGATCTCAAGTTCACCAGCCTTCCTCGAATACAGCTATACAACATATCTTCCCTTTGACTGTATCAATCTCGGGCGCAGCGGCGATACTGCTCATACGACACTGGAGCGCTTCGAACAGGATGTACTGCCCCTTCATCCCGCAAATCTTTTGATTCTGACCGGCTCAAACAGTCTGCGGGCGACCGGCATAATGGCGCAGGACATCATCAACGATCTGGATGAACTGCAAAAAAAATGCCTTGCCCATGATATCCGTCCAATTTTTCTGACGCTTCTGCCGCTCAATCCGGAACGAATTGAGTTTGCTTTCCACGCAGAAACAGATCTCTCGTGGAAATGGAAGTTGACTGCCGTCAACACATGGATTCGTGCACAGAGATTTCATGTGGACATAGAACCATATTTCTACGATCGACAGAAACAGATCCTTGATCCTCTGCTCTCCACAGATGGACTGCACCCTGATATTGAAGGAAAGCGGATGATGGCGGAAATTATCAATGAGCATCGTGACATTTTCCAAGAACTCCCGTAAGCAGAAACAACATGATATATCAACGAAATATATCGTGTTGTTTTTTTACGCTCTTGATTGAATGAACATCGCATCGCCAAAGGAAAAGAATCGGTACTCTTCTTCCACCGCTATCCGATATGCTTCAAGTGTGAATTCACGCCCCGCAAAGGCACTGATGAGCATAATCAAGGTAGACTTCGGCAAATGAAAGTTCGTAATCACGGCATCGACAACATTGAATTGATATCCGGGATAAATAAAAATATTCGTCCATCCCGATCCTTCCGCAACAGTTCCTGTTTGCGCAGCCGACGCTTCCAGTGTGCGAATGGATGTGGTACCAACAGCAATCACGCGACGATCCTCATGTTTCGCCTTATGAATCAGTTCTGCTGTTTCTGTGGGCACCGAATAGAATTCTTGGTGCATCACATGATCTTCGATCACATCCACATGAACCGGACGAAATGTACCAAGCCCAACATGGAGGGTAACAAAGCCGAATTGAACCCCCTTTCTCCTCAGCTCTTCCATGAGCTTTTCTGTGAAGTGAAGCCCGGCTGTCGGCGCAGCTGCCGACCCCTTAACCCGACTGTAGATCGTCTGATAGCGCTCGCGATCTTCCAGTTTCTCATGAATATACGGCGGAAGAGGTATATTGCCCAGACGATCCAGAATCTCCTCAAAGATGCCATTATAAATAAATTTTACAATTCGACCGCCAAAGTCCGTATGGGCAATAACCTCACAGGACAGCTCCTCACCAAAATGTATGATAGAGCCAATACGAACTTTTTTTCCCGGTTTTACAAGGGCTTCCCATTGGTCTCTGTCAATTTGGCGTAAAAGAAAGACCTCGACATTGCCTCCCATTTGACTCCTCATCCCGATGAGGCGCGCCGGAATGACACGTGTATCGTTGAAGATTAGGACATCACCTTCCTTCAGAAAATCTCCAAGCTGAAAGAAATACCGATGCGCTATTGTATGCTCTTTCGAATTTAAGACCATGAGACGGGAGCTGTCACGCGGCTCTACCGGAACCTGTGCAATACGCTCCTCCGGCAGATCATAGTTGAAATCAGAAATATCCATCGAGATTGCACCTTGCCTAGTATCATTTTTTAAGTGTTACGCCTGTGTAATAAAGAGAATATCCTTGTAGTTTTTCCCTGATCTGCAAGAGCCTTTGCACCCCATTGGGATAAGCCAAGACCATGACCGGAACCGTATCCATTGAAGACAACAGAGGATTTACTTGCGCTCACATTGAATAATGTGCTCGGCAGAGAAAACATGGAGCAAAGTTCATTCCCGGTCAATATGATGCGCCCCTTTGTCCCAATGAATTCCATCGAGCGAACATGTCCGGAGGGGGTACGATCTTCGCTTCCTTTTCCCACAGTTAGAGGAGAAAGGCGCAACTCTTTAAGTGTGCCAAGTGTTTTTCCACCAGCCTTAATTTTCTGCACAAAGATAACGATTCATTGGAAACTCCTCTTTCGCTGATCATGCCATAAGGCACAGGCGTTTTTTCTCTTTGTTTTCCTTGCGTTGGAGTTTCCGAAATGCACGGCTGTATCGCTCTTCCTCACTAAATACACAGCCGCAGTAGGACTGCCGATAGAGTCCGAGTTCCTTGCTCAAATCAATGCCCTCTTGCCATCCAACACGAAAATCCTCATAGTAGAATGAAATTCCATATTCTTTTGCAAAGTGCTGAGCAATAGAACGCATGAGATCATGCTGCTGATAAATACTGTAAAACAGGGTCGAGGTAAAACTGTCAAAGCCATGTTCCGCTGCGCATTTCGCTGCCTGTTCTAGACGCCATGTGTAGCACATACGACAACGCCCCTTTTTGGTACCCTCTGCCGGAAGAGCCTTTTTCAGAAAGTCACGCATGGCATACGTCTCATCTGCAATGAATGCCATCTCCATAAGCTCCGCAAATTTCCTTGCATTTTGCAGACGTTCCTCCCACTCCTTATAGGGATGAATGTTCGGATTGAAGAAGTACCCCGTGGGTTCAATTCCATCCGCACGAAGTTTTTTCAACGGATAACAGGAGCATGGTCCACAGCACATGTGCATGAGCAAATTCATCTCAGAGCAACTCTCCTTGTCTGTCATCATATTGTGGAAATGGAATCCCCATATGTTCATATCCGCCGCGCGTCACAATTCGCCCGCGCGCTGTCCGCGCAATAAATCCAAGCTGAATGAGATAGGGTTCGTAAACATCCTCGATGGTTTCCACCATCTCACTGAGTGCCGCCGCAAGGGTCTTTAGTCCGACAGGACCACCGGAGAAGTTTTGAATCATGACCTCCAGCATACGACGATCCTTATTCTCGAGCCCTTTCTCATCGACCTCGAGAGCTTCGAGAGCCTCGATCGTCACCGTCTTTGATATGATACTCTCACCTGCTACTTGTGCAATATCACGCACGCGTTTTAGGATACGGTTCGCAACACGCGGGGTTCCGCGGGAACGATGTGCAATCTCCAATGCTCCCTCACGCTCAATACGAACGGAGAGAATTTCTGCCGTACGTTCAATGATAAGAAGGAGTGCATCCGGTGTATAGTATTCCAAACGTGATTGAATACCAAAACGATCTCGCAAAGGTGCCGAGAGTGCTCCCGTCTTTGTGGTCGCTCCGACGAGAGTGAACGGTGCAAGGTCGAGTCGCAGAGATCTTGCACTGGGTCCCTTGCCGATGATGATGTCGATGGCGTGATCCTCCATCGCCGAATAGAGAATCTCCTCAACATGATGAGAGAGGCGATGAATCTCATCAATAAACAGGACATCATGCTCCTGTAAGTTCGTAAGCAATGAGGCAAGATCTCCCTGCCGTTCAATGGCGGGCGCGGACGTCTGACGGAAGTTCGCACCCATCTCATTGGCAATGATTGCTGCCAGCGTTGTTTTTCCAAGTCCTGGTGGTCCATAGAGGAGCACGTGATCCAATGACTCATTGCGCGAGAGTGCCGCCTGTATGAATTTGGACAAATTCGACTTCACCTTGTCCTGTCCGATGTATTCATTTAAGCGGCGCGGCCGAAGGCTGTACTGCCAGCCATCCGTCGTCTGTTCCTCAAAGGAAACAAGCTCCTCATCCTCGTATATATCCAACGTCGAATCCCTCCTCTCTCAAAAGCGCTGTAACTCTGCCAGAGCATAACGAACAATCTCTTCCGTACTTTCCCAATCAGACCTTTTCTTGAACACTGATTGAATCTCACTTTGTTGAAATCCGAGGTTAAGGAGGGCTTCCGTCGCCTCCACAACCATATCCCCCATGCCGTCAACAATACTGACGGCGTCCTCCATAATATCGGGCGCGTCAAAGGAAGTCTCCGACAGTTTATCCTTGAGCTCCAAAACAATCCGCTCAGCGGTCTTTTTCCCAATGCCCGGAAGCTTTGTAATTGCCTTGATATCCTTCCGGTGAATGAGTCGATAGAACTCATTTGCGGTCGTTGCCGAGAGAATTCCCTGTGCCACCTTCGGTCCGATTCCCGAAATACCGATCAGATGCTGAAAGAGATCATACTCCTCCTGTGAAAAGAATCCATAGAGGAGAATGTCATCCTCACGGACATGAGTATGGGTATAGAGAAAGGCTTCTTCACCGATCACAATATGATTGCGTGTCTGGTGAGAGATGAACACGCGGTAGCCGACATCATGGATATCCAAAAAACAATAATCCGAAAAGATATGTGATACTTTCCCTCGTAAAAATCCAATCATTCCCATGCTCCCATATCTAAATTCGGCTGCGCCATGCGATGCTGTCTACACAGTGCGCAGCGCTGATGGCAACGGCAAGGGCATCGGCAGTATCATCCGGATGGGGGGGAGCGGGAAGGTTCAAAAGTTTTGTTACCATGTAGATAACCTGTTCCTTTGTTGCCTTTCCGTACCCTGTTACTGACTGCTTCACCTGTAGCGGCGTCCGTTCCACAACCGGGATATTGTTCTTTGCCGCCGCGAGGAGAACAATACCGCGCGCCTGTCCAACCGGAATCGCCGTTGTGACATTCCGATTGAAGAAAAGCTGCTCCACCCCCATCGCATCCGGTGCGTATTTTTTTATAAGCGCTTCCAGTTCTGTATAGATTTTCAAGAGGCGCTTTTCTACCGGCATTTTAGATGGCGTTGTAATTGCCCCATAGACATATGGACGCAGACGTGAGCCGGACTGCTCCACAAATCCATAGCCACAGATCGCAGTCCCTGGGTCGATACCGAGTACTAACATCTTGTTTTCCTAAAAAAGTGCAGACTACTCGTCTGCACTTCAATCGGTGATCCTCCGTTATTCGTCCATTTCGTAATTGCTGTATACATTCTGGACATCATCATTGTCCTCGAGTGCATCAATTAGTGTCTGCATTTTTTCGGCATCCTTGTCAGCAAGATGAACGGTCGTGTCAGGAACCATCGTCACCTCAGCAGAAGCCGTCTCGATTCCCTTCTCCCCGAGAATCGTCTCAATTGCATCGAACGCATCCGGCTCGGCAATGATCTCGAAGACATCATCCTCTGCGCGCATATCCTCAGCACCGGCCTCCAGCACAATCTCAAGGAGCGCATCCTCATCGTCGAATGCCTCACGCTCCACGATAAAGACAGCTTTTTTCTTAAACATCCATGAAACGCAGCCATCCTGCCCAAGATTCCCGCCATACTTTGAAAAGAGATGACGGACATCTGCCGCCGTGCGGTTGCGGTTATCTGTCAGTATATCGAGCATGACCGCAGTACCACCGGGACCGTACCCCTCATAGAGAAGTTCTTCATAATTGCTTCCCTCCGTGGCCCCAAGCCCCTTCTGGATGGCACGATTGATATTATCCTTTGGAATATTGTTGGCCTTTGCCTTCGAAAGCGCAAGTTTTAGGCGCATATTGCCGGTGGGATCCCCGCCACCCATACGGACTGCAATCGTGATTTCGCGGCCAATCTTCGTGGTGATCTTTCCACGGATGGCATCATTCGCCCCTTTTTTGCGTTTGATATTTGCCCACTTAGAATGTCCCGACATCGAAAATCTCCTTCCTCTCTCGCTCCAATCGGAGCAAACTTTCAATATACAAGCTGATAGTGCTTTTTCTTTCCTTTTTTGACAAGCGCTGTACCATCAGGGAAATCAGACTCCTGCAGTACATAGTACTCGTCCGTGAGACGTACATCGTTCAGTGTGAGACCACCCTGCTGAATCAGGCGGCGCGCCTCCCCCTTCGATGGAAAAACATCGCCGCGCGTGAGCGCATCTACAAGTTTTTCACCGATCGTTACGTGGATCTGTGGAAGCTCTGCAGACGCACCGCCACCAAAGAGCGCCTTCGCTGTCTCCTGTGCCTTCTGCGCCTCCTGTTCTCCGTGAACGATCTTGGTCACCTCGTAGGCAAGAATCTCCTTGGAGTTGTTGATCTCCTGCCCTTGCGCAACGGAAAGACGGCGAACCTCATCCATCGGAAGATATGTGAGGAGGGACAGACAGATCTCGACATCGGCATCATCAACATTGCGCCAATACTGATAGAAATCATAGGGCGAAGTCTTTTCTGCATCGAGCCAGAGTGCACCGCCCGCGGTCTTGCCCATTTTCGCTCCATCGCTCTTGGTCAGCAGCTTATTTGTGAGTCCGAACACCGTAATATTCTTTTTGCGGCGACAAAGCTCTACGCCGGCAATGATATTCGACCACTGGTCGTCTCCGCCCATTTGGAGTTTACAGTCATATCTCTTGTTGAGCTCCATGAAGTCATATGCCTGCATGATCATATAGTTGAACTCGAGGAAGGTCAGTCCCTTCTCCCAGCGCTGCTTATAGCTCTCGGCTGCGAGCATACGATTGACGGTGAAGTGCGCGCCAATATCGCGAAGCAGGTCAATGTAGTTAAGTTTGCGAAGCCAATCCCCGTTATCCACCATGACTACCCGATCATCCGTAAAATCGATGAACCGGGAAATCTGCTTCCGGAAGCAGTCACAGTTGTGGTGAATGATCTCATCGGTCATCACTTTGCGCATATCTGTACGTCCCGAGGGGTCGCCGACCGTACCGGTTCCACCGCCGATGAGGCAGATGGGACGGTGCCCTGCCCGCTGCATATGAGACATTGCCATCAGTGCAATCAGATGACCTGCATGGAGGCTGTCTGCCGTGGGGTCAAAGCCGGTATAAAATGAAATTTTTTTCTGTCCAAGAAGTTCGCGTAGCTCTTTTTCATCCGTGCACTGTGCAAGAAAACCACGCTCTTTTAGAATATCAATGGCATTCAACATGCTACCTCTTTCTCAGTTTTGTCCTTTTTCTACGCCCATACCCGGCTCAGGCGCTTCCACGGAAGCAGAAGGTGTGGCACGCGGCGGAGCAGATGAGGCAGCGTCTCCTTCCGTCTTATTGGAGCCGGAAGGAGACGTCAGTTTCCCTGCCTCTGTTCCCTTTGCGTCAGTCGACTTCTTGCTCTTGCCCCCATTGTCTTTCTCCGGAGCTTCAATCGGTGCATCCGAGGAGGCTGAAAATGAGGGTGCCTCCTCGAAATGACGCACCGGGAGCCCCGCATGTGCTTTCAGCATAAACGCCTGCCAGATAACAGCGGGTGTCGCACCTCCAGCCATGCCGTGCAGATCACTGACACTGTCATTTCCAATCCAAACGCCCGCCACCAGATCCGGCGTGTACCCAACAAACCACGCGTCGTGATAATCGCTGGTTGTTCCTGTTTTTCCTGCAGCCGGTCTTCCGATGTTGGCACCTGTTCCTGTACCGCGTCGGATAACATCCTCCATCATCGCTGTCATTGTAGCGGCACTTGCCGCAGAGATCGCACTTTTTTCCTTGCGTTGTGCCTCTTCGAGAACTTTTCCAGTACGTGAGACAACGCGAATAATTGCGATCGGCTCCACATGAATCCCTCGATTTGCAAATGTACCATATGCACTTGTGAGTTCCAACGGCGTTACACCGCGCGTCATGCCTCCGAGTGCCGTAGCAAGATTGCGGTCATTCGTAGCGCCATCGAGAACAAAGGTCGATATCCCCATCTCCTGCGCATAGAAAATTGCCTTGTCAATGCCGATATCCTGTGCAATCCGAACCGTGGGAACGTTCAGCGACAAGCGTACAACATCGCGCAGACGCACCTTTCCTGAGAAATTTCGGTTGTAATTCTGCGGCTCCCATTCACCGACCTTCAGAGGCTTGTCATCAATGATAGAGTCCGGCGTGTATTTATTCTCAAGCGCCGCAACAAAGACGAACGGTTTGAACGCAGAGCCGGGCTGACGTACCGCCTGTACGGCACGATTGAACTGATCCGTTCCGCGTCCCCCGACCATCGCTTTGATATATCCTGTATGTGGGTCAATGGCAACGAGTGCCCCCTGCGGCTGCACAATACCGTTCGCATCGGTAAAATATGTGGGGAGATTCTGCATGGCATTTTCTGCCGCCGTTTGGAGATTCATATCAATGGTGGTATAAATCTTCAACCCATCCTTATAGATGGCATCATCTCCATATCGCTCGGCAAGCTGCTGCAACACATAATCGACAAAATACGAAGACCCCATAACGCCATCGTTCACTGTTTTGGCGAGGACCAGCTCTTCTTTCTTAGCAGCATTTGCCTCCCCCTCACTGATGTAGCCATACTTGACCATCTGGTCGAGAACAACAGCTTTGCGTTGTGTTGCCACCTCCATATTATTGAGCGGCGAATAGTAGTTCGGGCTTTTCGGAATGCCTGCCAGCATGGCACATTCATTCAGCGTCAGATCCTTGACATCCTTGCCAAAGTAGGTGCGTGCTGCCGCCTGAACACCATAGGCTCCCTGACCAAAATAGATCTGATTCATATAGAGTTCAAGGATTTCCTGCTTCGTATACTGGCGCTCGAGCTGAAGCGCAAGAAATACTTCCTGTATCTTGCGTTTCATTGTCCGATCTTGTGTCAGATACGCGTTCTTCGCGAGCTGCTGCGTAATGGTAGATCCGCCCTCTGTGACTTCACGTCCGCGAATATTCGCCCAGACAGCACGTACAATTCCACGAGGGTCAATCCCGATATGTTCATAAAAACGGTTGTCCTCGACTGCAATGAAGGCGTTCTGAAGATTTTGGGGAATTTCATTAATACTGACAGGTCTACGGTTCTCAGCGGCATGGATATTAGCAATCTCATTTCCATGAATATCATAGATCTGCGACGATGCCGGCGGAACAATATCCTCTGCCAAGTTCGGTCTCGTGTTCAAGCTTGCCGTCAGAAAACCGCAACCAACACCTATAATCATGACAAACAGAATCAGCCCTACGGCGAGAATTGCTTTTCCAAGAGTGGAGCCTTTATTTGACTTCTTTGTCGCTTTCTTTTCGCTTTTCTGCATAGATACCTTCCTGTCCGAATCTTTCTCCACTGTGCCCGTCTGTAGGCAACCTGACGGACTTCATTTTACCAGCGATTCCTATAATCCAATTTCTTTATTTTATCACAAACCGGAAATTTTGTAAGGATATTTTATTAAAATTAAATGGTTTGTACATATGCTTACTTCAATTCCACAACAGTTGCACCGGTTCCGCCTTCGGAAATATCGGCAAATGAAAATGTCAGAACGGAACGATGGTGCTTCAGATAGTCCTGCAAGCCCTGCCGCAGGGCACCCGTTCCCTTCCCATGAATCAACAAGATTTTGGACAGCCCTGTAAACACCGCATCATCAATAAATTTGCCAAGAACAGCTTCCGCTTCGGATACCGTCATGCCGCGCACATCGATCTGCGATCTGATGTCCGCTGCCTTTCCGGAAATCGAAGGAGCAACGTGAACCTTGGTGCTCTTCTTCTTTTTCTTATGTGCAACAAACGTACAGGCATTCATCTTGACAATCGTACGCAGTCCACCCACTTGAACAGTAAGATCCTTATCCTGAACAGAGAGCACCGTTCCCTCCTGCCCGAGACTCTGAATATAAACAATATCACCGTTTTGAACAGCATCCGCACGAACAGGTTTTCCGACCGGTTCATTTCGCCGAATATCCCCTTGAACATATGCCTCATCCAGTCGGTTCCTGGCTTCCTGAATTGCCTTGCGGCGCTCCTTCACGCCATGATCGTCAAATTGCTCTTTCAAGGACTTGATTGTTTCCTCAGCGCTGCGCCGCGCATCACGAACAATGTTGTTTGCCTCCTCACGTGCCTTGTGCAGGAGTTCCTGTCGCGTTTTTATAAGTGAATCACGTTCGGTACGCAGGCGCACTTCCATTGCATTGAGTTCAGCTTCTTTCATATGAAGCATGTGATTTCTCGTCTCATAGCCTTTTTTCTCCTGCTCAAGCTCGTTGACTACGTTTTCAAAATGTGTATGCTCCTCATTGACGTAAATTTCTGCACGCGCCACAATATCCTTTGACAGACCAAGCTGTTGACTGATCGAAAACGCATTGCTTGCTCCCGGAATACCGATCAGCAACCGATAGGTCGGGCGCAGCGTTTTCAGATCGAATTCAACCGAGGCGTTTTCGACACCCGGCTGTGTATAGGCAAAGGTTTTGAGTGTAGCGTAATGTGTCGTAGCGACCGTGCATATGTTGTGCTGTAAAAAATGTTCAATAATACTACGTGCAAGAGCGGCACCTTCATCCGGATCGGTTCCAGCCCCAACCTCGTCCAGCAGGATGAGGTCGCCCGGCTCTGCTTTGTCGATAATACGCACGATATTACGAGTATGCGCCGAAAAAGTGGACAGACTCTGCTCGATGCTTTGCTCATCTCCGATATCTGCATAGATATTGCGGTACACGGGAATCTCCGAATCCGGAGCTGTCGGCAGAAAGCAGCCAATCTGTGCCAAGAGCGCCAAAAGCCCAAGGGTCTTCATGCTTACGGTTTTTCCGCCTGTATTAGGTCCGGTAATCAAGAGAATGGAGAATGTCTTCCCGAGCTCTATGTCGATCGGAACAACCTTACCTCGTGGAAGGAGCGGATGACGTGCTCTCTTCAAACGAACAAAGCCCTCCTGATTCAGTGTCGGGGGATATGCCTCCATCTCATGCGCAAGTCTGGCGCGCGCAAAGATGAAATCAAGTGCCGAGAGAATCACGCAATTCTCCTCAAGAATGCCCGCGTTCTGTGCAATCTCTGTCGTCAGCTTTCGCAGAATCCGCTGAATCTCCTGCGCACGCGCAAGCTCCATCTGCCGCACCGTATTATTTAGTTCCACGGTCGCCAAAGGTTCCACAAAAAGAGTTGCTCCACTGGCAGACTGGTCATGAATCACGCCCGGAAAATAATTGCGGTATTCCTGCTTCACCGGAATGACATAGCGATCATCGCGCATGGTGACAATGGCTTCCTGAAAATATTTCTGATTTGCCGCATCGTGCAGAATCGTCGAGAGTCGATCTTTCACACGCGCCTGTGCTGCTTGAAGTTCCCGCGTAATCCTGCGCAGTTCAGGACTTGCATCATCACGAAAATTACCATGTTCATCAATGGTATCTTTCAGATGACGTTCCACTACACCGAGAATTTCAAGCGGCTTCGCCAGTTCTTTGAGCATCGGAACATCCATTGCGAGATCCCGGAAGAAATACTTCACATTTCGCATACCTGCCATTGTACTCATGACAGAACGAAGTTCATCGACTTCGAGAATGGATCCCATCGACGCCTTTTTCGTAATCTGACGCAGATCATAGACACCACCGAACGGCGGTGTCTGCGATTGTTGAATTTGCACGGCCTCTGCGGTCTCTTGATGAAACCGTACCACTGCATCATAGTCGCCGGAGGGCAGAGCACTGCGGCAGAGCTCCTTGCCACGCATGGTAGAAGCAAAGTCAGCAAGCCAACTTGTGATTTTCTCGTATTCTAATACCTTGAATGACTCAGTGTCCATAAACACCTCTTATAAAATTCCGCGAAAATAATGTCCGCGTGTAATATTGTCGCCTTCCTGCATGCGCAGGTATTGTTCATCTTCTTCCCTGAGAGGAGCCTTCATATGTATAGCAGTTCGATATGATTTGACGATTCTTCGTAATTCAGCAACAGGCATACCACGCCCCTCGATCCGCAGGGTTGCAATCCCCATCGCACGCATCTGCATCGCATAGGGCAACAAGGATAGTTGTTTGCTATTCAATATGTGCATCCGACAGAACTGATCAGTCATCACCGGGAAATCTACGTTTTTCCGGTCGCGGAGGAAGTAATCCTGCTTGCAGCAAGGCATGGAGCATTTCCCTGTATCCAAATTTCCAAGAAAGCTGCCCAAGACACAGTATTCGGAAATCATGAGCGGGAGACGCCCTCCAACGATTGCTGTGAGCGAAATCGGGCTTGACTTTACCATACGTTCCATCTGTTTTCCGTTAAGCTCCGGCGATAACGTCGCTTCAGAAAATCCATAGGAATGCAGAAAGTCAAGTGTGGAAGCATTATAGGAGATCATGGAATAATCCGCATGAAGAGGGACATGCAAGCATTCACGCACAAGAAAAGCGATGCCGATATGATGAATGTGCAATGCTGCGGGCAGCTTCTCTCCAAAATTGTCAAAGAGGTGCATCAAGGCTGCCTGTTCGTGTTCGTGAACGATGCGGGGGGTGTTGTAGTCGATACGCACGCCACGTTCCATCGCATAGTCCCACGCATCCTCATAGTCGCTGTTTTGAAGAGCGATTCCGGCAAAGTTTTCACCCCCGTACAAAATACCGTCTGCGCCCTCCTCTATAGCAACCTTCATTGCCTCCATATTGTCAACTGCAACCATCAGTTCCGATGATATATTGTTAAAAATTTGCACACGTTGTAAGGCTGACGACTGCATATTTGCGATGACGAGTCGTACTGTGTCATCGCGTTTTTCACGAAAGTGCTGTGTACAAATTTTCTCCAATGCGGTAATGGCGGAGCGACGAATCTTGTTCAGCTCACTGACTGGAACCATGACAGACGCATCCATATCGCAGAATAAACGGTCAAGCGAAAATAACGTCGTGCCGAGACGTGCCATCTGCTTTTGAACCGTTTCCATTGTGAGCGGGCGATTATTTGCCGCAACAACGACATAGTCGCTCTCCACCTCTGCGCGATTCCCTGCATCATCCTCCACAGAGATGCGCAGCCTCTCGCCCAGTCTCGCATAAAGAGTTGCCCGCAGGGGGATTCTGGATGCAAATTCAATGTCATAGGAGTGTCTTGCGGTCTCCATAAGCCTTGCGTCATAGACCTTGAAGACACGCTCATTTATATGGACTTTTCCACGGATGGGAAAAGAGATGATCTCCCCTGCCCCCGCCTCGGCATACTCTCGTC
>ERZ773035.315-NODE-315-length-40869-cov-4.832435_pt1 | contig 40869 bp, 34 predicted proteins | sample MGYA00511487_ERZ773035 | MGnify/ENA primary metagenome ERZ773035 (study PRJEB29015, sample SAMEA2737985) | human oral metagenome | biome: human oral; feature: human-associated habitat; material: dental | place: China | collected 2024 ... | reverse complement strand
AGAGATTTTTGACAATATTGTCTCGGTTCTTCATTGTCAGAAAAAGGATATTCATGGTTTCTATCCGCTAAAACAAGGACTTACTAACTTATCTGCTCATTTTGTTGTGGGATATGGTGATGATGCCCAGGAATATGTCTATAGGCATCCAGGTGTTGGTACCGAGAAACTTGTTGATCGCGCAGCTGAAGAGGCTGGTCTTCGACTTGCTCGTGAGCTTGGCCTAGATAGCACCTTTATTTACGAGGACCAAAAAGAAGGTTGGAAGATTTCCAAGTTTGTGAAAAACGCTCAGAATCTTGATCCTCATAACCCTGAGCAGCTCAAGCGCGCAATGGAGATGGGCCATAAGCTGCATCATAGCGGCGCCTCACTTGATCGTTCTTTTGACTTTGTCAACGAGGGTCTTAATTACGAGAAGCTCCTGCTTGAAGAGGGTCCTATTGAGATTCCTGGCTACTATGAGCTTCGCGAGAAGGTCTTGCGCTTGAAGAAATATGCAGACGCTAATCAGTATCCCGTTGTCATTTCTCACAATGATTTCTTCTATCTGAATTTCTTGATTGATGAGGGTGGCAACTATAGCCTTATTGACTGGGAATACGCAGGCATGTCAGATGAGGCAAACGACTTTGGTACCTTTACAGTTTGTTGTGAGCTTACTGACGATGAAGCAAATGCTGCTATTGATTATTACTTTGGACAAGAAGCAACCTTTGAGCAACGCAGACACTTCTGGAGCTATGTAGTCTTTGCTGGTTGGTGCTGGTATTTGTGGTCTCTGGTCAAGGAAGCAGAGGGCGAGAACGTAGGCGAGTGGTTCTTTATTTACTATCGCTACGCTGCAAACAATATTGACCGTGTACTTTCTTGGTACGAAGAGAACCAGAACTAAGAGTAAAAGGGGAAATAATGCAATATGGTTTATTGAGCGGTATTCTTTGGGCAGTTGATACCGTTATCCTTGGTGTTGCTCTTGGTATGAATCCCTATGTTGATTCCGCTCAGGCATCCTTTGCCAGTGCATTTATGCATGACTTTTTTGCTGCGGCTATTCTTCTTGCCATGATGGGACATAAGGGTAGGCTGAGGGACACCCTTGAAGCTGCAAAAACTAAGAGTGGTCGCGTTGTTATGCTTGGTGCTCTTTTAGGCGGACCAATTGGTATGAGTGGTTATCTTGCCGCAATTAATGCTATTGGGCCTGGTTACACCGCAGCTATTTCAGCTTTTTATCCAGCAGTAGGTTCACTTTTGGCATGGCTTCTGCTTAAAGAAAAAATGAATTTGAAGCAGGTCATTGCTCTTATTGTGGCTCTTGTTGGCGTCATGGTTATTGGTGTATCCACCGCTGCAGGAGAAGGTAACGGTAACGTTTTTATTGGAATCTTAGGTGTTATTGCCTGTGTCTTTGGTTGGGGCTCTGAGGCAGTTATCTTGGCGTGGGGTATGCAAGACGATGCTGTTGATAATGAGACTGCACTCCAGATTAGGGAAACTACCTCTGCGTTTGCTTACGGTCTTATTATCTTGCCTCTCGCAGGCTCTGTAGAGTTTGCAAGCCAGGTTGCTGTAACTCCTGCTAATGGTGTTGTCTTTATCGCAGCGCTTGCAGGCACCGCTTCGTATCTCTTCTACTACAAAGCAATTGACGTCATTGGTGCTTCTCGCGGTATGGCCTTGAATATTTCTTATTCTGCCTGGTCAGTCATTTTTGCAGCGCTTGCAGGCATTATTTTGCCAGCTATTATGCCAGAAGCAATCCCATCTCCTCTGACCGTCATTTGCTGCATTGTCATTATTGTGGGAACCGTTCTTTCGGCAACTCCAGACTGGAACGAGCTGTTAAAGAGAGATTAATTTGTTGCTGTAACTTTAGGTGTCTTAAACAAAATAAGAGAGCCATTCCGCTTGGAGAATGGCTCTCTTTTGTATTTCTCTAAGTTTGTGAGAGTTACTTTTTGGAAACTAGTCTCCAGTTATTTCCCGTTAAACTCCAGGTGGTGAAGTCGGTTGCATCGCCATTAATGACAAATTCTCGAAGCTCTGCATCACGGCTATTCTCAGTAATAGTTTCAATATAGTAGCGCGGTCTATCTTCTCCCTCATAAGACTCATCAAGAGGAGTAGTGTACCTGGAGAGCATTTGAGGGTCCGCACCCATGTCCTTGAGTGTTTGAGCCAAGATGTCGTAGTGCCAAACGGGAGCATCTGAGACCTGCATAGGTTGAGCCGCTTCTTCTGCGCTTTGACCAGCAGGCTTATAGAAGATTGCTGGAGCAGAAGTCTCTGTAATATCGTTTGGCGTTAGATACCAGCGACCATGGTCAGCGGTCACAACAATAGAGGTATTTTCGTAAAGACCAAGGCGCTTAAGCTCTGCAATATAAGCGTCTACAATCTTCCAGGCACCACGTGTCTGTTCAATCTCGTTCTCTTCGCTAGCATCTTTGGGGCGCTCAAGATTTCTGTTAAGAATGAAAGGACCATGGGAACCCATAAGATGGATGAAGCGGAAACTGCCTGTATTGTTTTCATTATGAACAGACAGACCATAGTGCTGGAGTTCCTGATAATACTTAAGGTCATCTTCGTTATAACGCTGAGAAGACATGTCTACCTCGTCATACGTAAATTTCCTCATCATACGCATGTTAAGGTCTTCGGTGTAATACCAGAAGCGAGGTTTAAACACCCAAGGCATATCTCTACAGAATGCCGTCTTATAAAGAATACGAAGTGCACCAAGCACATTGAGCTGATTCTCTGAACCACGACCGCGAAGCTCGTGATAGTTGATAGTGCGGTTGTGCATATAGTCGGTATAAATTGAGTTGAAGTTATCGGTATACAGGCCAACAGAATAGCCAAGCTTATTGATGTCATCTAGATAATGGCTGTTGTCCGCCCAGCCATTAACAAAGTTTCCAAATGATTGACCAGGCTGCAGACGATTTTCAAAGACAAGGGAAGGAATTCCATAGCGTGTTGGAATCATTGATCCCGCGGAATTTCTGTACCAGGTAAAGCCCGTCATGTGGGTAAATGTCTCGGGATATTCGTTATAAATTTGCTGCACAAAGGCCGTATCGGTGGTATCCAGGACAAAGACCACAACGTTCTTCTTGGAAGATACGTTAAAGAGACCATTTCTTGTGGCATAGATTTGCTGAGATTCTCTTGTGTTTACGTCAGTAAAAGCAGCTACAGCTGGTCCCCACAGACTTGCAACACCCACTGCCTGGACAATGATTAGGGCTGCTGCGGTTACTAGAAGACCTGTTCGGAGTTGTCTTGCTCGCAGAAGCGAGAAGGTCACTGCAGCTGCAATAATTGCCAGCCAGATGAGGCCGGAGATAATCATTTGACTAGTGAAGTTGGACCAAATAACCTCGTGACCATCTGCAAGGGGCATGCCGCCGTTCAAGAACACTGCTTGAATGTACGAGGCCACACCGATGGCACCCACAAAGGCAACGGCAACGTTAAACACGCGCTTACGCAGCAGTGAAAGCACTGCGGTAGAAACAAGTGTTAACAAAAGACCAGCTAAAAATACAGGACCTGCTACGTCATTAAGACTAAACGATAAATCCTTTGCATTGCTAGCTACCAGCTCAAGTGGAGCTACAACCAAGATAGTAAAGATGGTGAAGAACGAAACAAGAAATGCCACACCAATGCGACCCTTAGGTTTGAGGGTGCCTTCTTTTTGCTCTCTGAGGCGAACGGCTTCTGCTGCAAGGATTTCTTTCATCTGAGCGTTTGCAGCCTCAGCGCCCTTGGTGTCTACTTTGTGAACTTTACCTTCAACAATCTTGTTTGCGTTCTCGTCAATCTTAAGCAGATGGAACAGTACCTTGCGAGAGCGTCTGAATGCCACACCAAGCACAGCAGAGAGTGCTACTACAACCGCAGCCAGTGCTTGGATGGTGTAGGTCATAACTGATGGGTCGACATAGGCCTGAGCCGTTGCTGGCAGAAGTGCCCACCAAATAAGAGTCAACACAAGTGTGTAGAGTGCCCCGTGAATAATGAGCAGAATTTTTATTGGTTGACAATGTGGTCATAGTCAACGAAATCCCTTGTTCAAATCTGAAGCTAACTAATTTGCAACGTATTTGTTCCTAGATAATAATCGCCCATTACCTTGCAAAGCGTGCGTGAAATATCTCGAGAAATATAAGAATTTGAAGCACCGTTTGCAATGGCCTGAGCAAACGTGATGAGTTCAAACCTAAAGCCTTCTCCATCAAGTTGATAGAAGTAGCGCTTGTTGTCTGCAGGATTTTCGTAGCGAATTTCAAAATAGTCTGTTTTCCACCAAGGAGCAGGTACATAGACGTAGGCATCAGTGCCAGAGATGACTAGTTCACCCTCAGATTTAACTCCGGTTGCTACTTTCATAGAAGCTACCGCGCTTGGATAGACAAAATCTATCTTGGTAAATTCGCCCTCGTGAACAAAGCCCTTCTCGCCACGAGTGATGATTTGTGAAGACGTGTAGTCGGTGCCAAGAATTTGGAAGATAGGGAGAAGAGCGATGGGGCCCCATTCGCCCATGCCACCCCAGTTGGCACCGGTGATTGAATCATCAGTTTTGTTGTAACGAAGAGAAGTGCACGTCGCATCAACTGAGACAACCTTGCCAATTTTTCCACCTTTAACCAAAAGGACAAGTCGATGGAAGGCAGTTGAATAGGCTGTTTTAATGGCATCTTGGAGCACCAGACCGTGCTCTTGCGCATAAGCTACCAGAGAATCGCCAGCTTCTGGTGTTAGAGCAAAGGGGGATTCACACAGAACGTGCTTTCCTGCCTCAAGTGCCTGCCTGATTTGTTTCTCGTGAAGTGATGGATCAGAGGCTATAACAACAGCGTCAACTTTTTGCAAAAGCTCAGAAACATCAGAGGTTACAACAGGTAACTCAGCCAGCTCAGGGGTAAGCATGGTGGTGTCAGGTGTAGCAATACCCTCAATTTCCATGCCGTTTACAAAACGAGCCTGTCTTCTGTATTTATCAAGCCAAGAAGCATCACCAATAAGACCAACAGAAAGCTTGCGCTCTTCGCTGCGGAGCTCCGTGCTTGAAATGCCCTTTGTTCGGTCAAGATATACTACTTTGCAGTAGTCAGAAAGGTAGTCAAACTTGCCTTTCCAGTCTGAGCCAATGGCAAAAATATCTGCACCATAACGGCGGATATCGTCAATTTTTTGACCTTCGTATTCCTCAACGATAATCTCGTCAGCAAGGCCAGTCTCTCTGACGTTTTCGATTCGTTCAGAAAGGCTTTGCTTTACGTTGATTTTACCGCGAGCCATATCGTAGGCTTCAGCGGTAACGCCTACGATAAGATAGTCGCCCAGGTCTTTGGCGCGCTTGAGTAGGTTCGTGTGACCATAGTGAAGCAGGTCAAAGGTGCCATAGGTGATTACCTTGGTCATGGTTACTCCCTAGTGGTTAAAAGACCTCTACGCTGAACGTCATGGATCGCTGCAACAAGAACGGCATTGTCACTTACATCGTGAGCGCCAATGTGTCCAACACGGAAAGAAGTGTCTGCATTCTCTCCACCATTTGGACAAATCCACATGCCGTATTCGTCCTTGAGCACTTGGAAAAGCGTTTTTGCAGAGTAGTTACCTGATGACAGGAAGGTAACTGCATTTGAAGGGGATACTAGACGCATCTCAAACGGAAGGCTCTGAGCGCGCTCGCGGAAATCTTTTGCAAGTGCTGCAATGCGTGCATTTTCAGCATCAACGCCGCCAGTTTTAACAATGTTGCTGAGGCGTTTATGGATTTGAAGAAGCGTTTGTACTGCTGGTGTAAAAGGCGTTTGACCGCGCTCTCCATTTTGGAGAAGCAGATTAAGGTTAAGATACATGCATGGTGCTTTAATACCAGCAATCTTTTTAACTGCCTTAGGAGAAAGTACAATCGGAGAAATGCCTGGAGGGCAGGCAAGTGCTTTTTGAGAACCTGTAATCATGACATCTACGTCCAAAGTTGCCATATCAAACGGGTCTGCTAAGAATGAGCTGACGCAGTCCGCAATCCAGAAAAGATTATTTGCCTTACAGAATGCAGAAATAAGCTCAGCATCATACAAAATGCCCTGGGAAGTCTCACCAAGATTGACGAGAAATGCTGTGTAGCCCTGATTTTGATAAGGCTCTAAATCGGCTGCGGTTAATGGTGTGCCGTAGGTAAGCTTGATGACAGTATGAGGAATGTTATGCAGCTCAAGGAGCTGAACAAAACGATGTCCAAAGCTACCGCCGTCAACTACAAGAGCTTTATCTTCTGCTGAGAGGGTGCCTGCAACAACGGTTTCCATTCCTGCAGTACCGGATCCAGTCACAAAGACAGCGCGAGAGTCCTTTGGTGCTTTTGCGAGCTCACAAATCATTTGCTCGTTCTCAAGCATGGTGGTTGAAAATTCCGGAGTCCTAAAGTAAGGAACATTAAGTGCACCAAGGGCACGAACATCATCTTCTGATTGGACAGGACCAACAGCAAAGTTCAGCATATTTCTCCAATGATTGCTACATTGTTTATATAAGTATACAACCTGCACTTATAGGGTTTCTAGTTGTCGTGCTTCTACGTTGTAATGATAAACTAGCCATTACTTTTTTGCCCGCTCTTATAAGCCATGTTAATGAGCTTGGCAACAGGAGTTGGCCAGAACTTTTTAAGCATTTCCAGGTCCTCCTGTTCACGACGGTTATCGTGAATAAGATGGCTGGTCTCAGAATCTTCATGAATACGGTGAAGCATCAGCACGCGGGTGTCGTATAAGAAATCACCCTCACGTTTACTAATTGCCTCCCATGCCTCCCAATCCAGGTTAGAACCAAATCCAGCCTTGAAAACAGGAGTCTCAAGGTTGGGAAGGACCAGCGTGGTACTTGGGCAGCAAATAGCACAACCTAACTCAAGTGCGCGACGTTTGGCCCATGATTTACCGGCATTTTCTGGCTTTGAGAGCGAGTACAAGAGGCGACGCTTTACCTTAAGCAGACGATTCTCAAGAACTTCTTCACCATCGCGTAGCTCACCGTAATTGGTGAAGTAAATGAGTGGACGAGAAGAGCTGTTCACGCGTTCAAGCATGTATTCTGCATAGTTTGGTTTGTAGAGATCATCCTGGTGCGCGATGGTTACTAACGGAGTTGTGCAAACGCTGACGGCAAAGTTCCAGTCGCCAGCAATGCCTCCCGGACCAGGATTAATGTGCATGGGAATGTTGTATTTCTCGCAAAGAGACTGAATCAGTTCATTTGGTGTTGAAGTAGCCAAAAGAATATTCGTAGAAAGAGTCTGCTCCTTGAGCGAGAGAATGCACTCTTCTAGATAGGGACTCTCGCCATATGCGCAGACAGCAAATGTGTGATCCTGAGGTGTATACATTGCTACATCCAATCGATTAGCTCCGATGTCTAGTATTATAAGAATGTTATCGGACGATGGCGAATGGGAGCCCTAGTGGAGTCTGACGGATTTAAGACATACGAGAACCCCGATGAGCTGAGAAGAATTCAAATTCTTTCCACCCTTTTGATGGATGAGCTTAATCGCGTCTGCACAGAGCTTGGTATTTCGTATCAAGCCTACGGCGGAACCGCTATTGGAGCCGTAAGACATAAAGGCTTTATTCCTTGGGATGATGATGTAGATATCTCGATGTTCCGCGAGGACTATGAGATTTTTTTGGAGAAGGCACCAGCGCTTCTTCGTCCAGATTTTTGCATCCAAAACGGAAGAAAAGACAATTTCTTCCCAGCAGTTAATTCAAACCTCTCTTTAAAGGGAACGGTTTGCGTTCCTGACGAGTTTATGACCTGCCCTTTTACCTACGCTATCTCAATTGGAATTTTCCCCTTTGATAAAATTCCAGTAGATCCAAAGAAGCTGGCTAAGGTTAAACGTCAAACATGGTTCTGGGGACGCTTGAACTTCCTACTGGTTACTCCAACACCTCGTGTGCCTTTAACCGGCTGGAAAAAGAAAGTTGCCCTTGCAGGGTGCTTTGTCATTCACCATGCCTTGAAGCTTTTTAGGGTTTCATCTGCATATATTCAACGTAAGTGGGATCAGGCGGCACGTGCTGCAGAGGGCGAGAACACCACTCATTACGCAAGCTTTGTTGAACCTGATCCAGAGAACTGGTCAATGGACAAAGAGGATGTATTTCCAATGGTTCGCGTTCCTTTTGAGGACATTACCACTACACTTCCAAAGGAATATGACAAGCTTTTAACCAGGGGATACGGGGATTACATGCAGCTTCCTCCAGAGAAGGATCGTAAAAACCATCATCCTGGTGCGCTTGATTTTGGTAAGTGGAAAGAGGTAGACGTTACCAAGGGAAGTCGCCAGGCATTTGAAGACTTTGGTCAGAAAAGCTAATTATGACTATTGATACTTCTGCGGAACAGCTCAAGAAAAACTACTTCTGGAATACACTTGGCTCCTTGATGAACGCTGCCTCAACGGTACTTATGTTGATGGTGGTCACGCGTACCATGGGAGCTGCTGCCGGTGGTGTTTTCTCGCTTGCCTATGCTGTGGCTCAGCAGTTTATGGTCATTGGTCACTTTGAAATTAGAACGTACCAGGTTACCGACACAGAAGAAGTATTCTCGTTTGGCGTGTATCTTGCTGCACGAATCATCACAACTGGTTTGATGATTGCGGGAATCATTATCTTTACCCTGCAGTCGCAGGGATTGAGCTACGAGGGAGTGCTGTATGCTCTCATTGCATCACTTCGTTTATTTGACGTTGTAGAAGATGTTTTTCATGGCATGTTCCAGCAGCATGGACGCTTGGATATTGCTGGTAGGGCATTCTTTTACCGCGTGCTTGCAACGGTTGCCGGCTTTGCGGTAGGTGTGCTTCTAACAAAGAACCTGCTTGTTGGTGCAGCTCTTTCTTTTGTTGCATCGCTGGTAGTTATGGTTGTGCTTGTTATTCCTCCTACTAAAAAGATGGCAACACTTAAGCCTATCTTTGACTTTAAGCAAATTACAAAGCTGTTGGTTACCACCGCACCATTGTTTGCTGGTTCATTCTTACTGACGTACGTTGTTGGTGCTCCTCGCTATGCGCTGGGCGCATTGAGTGATCAGGCACTCCTTACATTCTTTACGGCATTGGCCATGCCTGCCATGGTTATCAATCTTTTAAGTAACTTTGTCTTTAAGCCACTGCTCACTCAAATGGCCGAATATTGGAATAATCAGCAAGATAAGCAGTTTGTGGGCTTGATTCTTAAGGGTTTTGCCGTAGTTGCTTTGGCTACTGTTGTCTCTATGGCACTGGCGTGGCCTCTAGGAGCTCCGGTGCTTGGACTTTTGTACGGTCTTGATTTTGAACCGTATAAGTTAGAGCTTTTGATGCTGCTTTTTGGAGGTCTGCTCAATGCCCTCACGGTTATTTTGTACTACGCCGTAGTAACCATGCGTAAGCAGGTTGCCGTCTTTGTAAGCTACGCTGCAGGTGCAGGCTTTGCTGCACTTACCGGAGGATGGTTTGTGGGCAACTTTGGCATTATGGGAGCGTGCGTGCTTTATGATGCCTCGCTTGCAATTCTCGCTCTGGTATTTGGCATCTTCTGTTTCTTGGGATTCAAAGAACAAAAGAAAAAGTCCGCTGCGTAAGCGGACTTTTTAAATAAAGTGCAGCTAGGTGAGCGCGCTGCCAGAAGGCTGACGCGTCGTTTACACGCGGGTACGCTGGTTAAGATCAGTTACAAAATCAAGGTTTTTCTCGTCACGTGCATCTTTGTCACGCAGAGCAAGCTCAGCTGAGAGCTGCTCAACCTTATACGTGAGCTTGGAGATTGCGCAAGACTGGTGGAAGAGCCTAATCAAGATCATCACAATAACCAGCAGCAAGACAAAGTTTGCGGGGCTCATAAAGCCAAACAGGCCCGAGAAGAAATACGCAAGCTGGGGGATAAGCGCAAACAAAACAAGGATTCCTGCAGAAACAACCCAATACACAGAGTCGGAGATGCGAATCTTTGATTTGCGGACGCTATTGATGACAATGCCCATGGCAAAAAGAGCACCAATAAGCAGCAGAATTCTCAGAACTAAAGTCATGGTGTCACCTTATCTAAACCACTGGAAGAGCAAAAGCGAGAGACACGTGCGAGCCATATACATAATTGAGTTATAGAAGCTCAAGTAGGACTCGCCGCCTTGACGCTCACGCATCTCAGTTTCAATCTCGACAACCTTTGCGCCGCGACGCATCAGCAATGAGATGGTGTCGGGCTCGGGGGAGAAGTCAAAGGAGCATGCGTACGTTTCAATCAGGCCGCGGTCGTACATACGCATGCCTGACGTGGGGTCAGTGATGGTCTGACCAGTACTTGTTTTGATAAGCCAAGAAATAAGCTTGGAGCCAATCTCTCGGGGAGAGTTTCCGCGCGGCTTGGTGACAAAGCGAGAAGCAATAACAATGTTTGCTCCCTCGTTTACCATTGCCTGGGCCATAGGAGCAATGTATTCTGGCCTGTGCTGGCCATCGGAGTCAAACTGCACCACCGCATCGTAGCCATGCTCTTTTGCATAGCGCATACCGGCCCTAAAGCCAGCAGAAAGACCACCATTAACAGGTAAATTAAGGTAGTTAAATCCACGCTCTTTACAGATATCCAGTGTGCGGTCAGCGGAGCCGTCGTTGATTATGATGTAATCAACTTGAGGAGCTACCTGGCACAACTCTGTAATAGTTGAAGCAATGCAGGCTTCTTCGTTGTAAGCGGGAACGACTGCAAGAATTCTCACGAGCATCCTTTGAATTGCAAATTACACGTTAACTGCATGAATATCATAGCTCAAAAGCCTTATTAATCTTGACTCGTATATAGTAGATTACCTAAAGAAATCGAAAGGTGAACGCTATGGAGTTTCCAAAAGAGCTTAAAAACCCTATTCAATCGGGCAATTTTACGTTTTATGACACCTCGATTGAAGGTGTAAAGGTTGTGGACGTAAAGCTGTACGGCGACGCTCGTGGTGGCTTTATGGAGACTTACCGTGAAGAAAACTTTGTTGCTGGCGGCATTGACGCTACATTTGTGCAGGACAATCAGTCCTATTCCGTTCAGGGTGTACTTCGCGGCCTTCACTTCCAGATTGAGCATCCACAGGCAAAGCTTGTGCGCGTAATCTCCGGCACTGTCTTTGACATTGCAGTTGACCTGCGAGAGGGAAGCTCAACCTGGGGTCAGTGGGAAGGCGTTGTTTTGTCCGCAGAGAATCGCAGACAGTTCTTTGTCCCTCGCGGCTTTGCCCACGGTTTCTTGGTACTCTCCGAGACTGCGGAGTTCTGCTACAAGTGTGACGACATCTATCACCCAGGTGATGAGGGCGGCATTATGTGGAACGATCCAGAGCTTGGCGTTGAGTGGCCAGCATTTCTTGGCGAGAAGACCTTAGATCCTGCAAAGGTTATTCTTTCCGACAAAGATAAGATTCATCCAGCACTTTCTTCACTCAAGAAGTAGTAAGCGACGCGGCAAGTTAGGTAGTATGAACGAACGTAATCGTCGTGAGCGAGAATCCACAGCTCACGAGCTAAATCGCATGAATGAGCCGGAGTGGACAGAGGAAGCTTCTGATAAAGAGCTTTCGTCTTCGCCGCTCCCTCGCGCAACCCAGATGGAACTTCTCGCCCCAGCGGGAGGTCCTGCGCCGTTTACCGCAGCTCTTGCTGGTGGTGCGGACGCTATTTACTGCGGCTTAGGCAACAGCTTCAATGCCCGCCGTGGTGCGGACAACTTTGACGACGAGTCGTTTGCGCGTGCGTGCAGACAGGCTCATCTAGCTGGCGCTCGTGTGTACGTCACTGTGAACGTTGTTGTTAAGTGGGACGAGATGCAGCGCGTACTGCGCCTGATTCGTCGCGCGTGGATCCTTGGCGCAGATGCCTTTATTATCCAGGACTGGGGTCTTATGACTCAGGTAAGAAAGACCTGGCCAGAGATTGAATGCCACGTATCAACACAGGCAAACATCCACGATACGCGTGGTGTTGCTGCTTGCAAAAAGCTTGGCGTAGGACGCGTTACGCTGTCCAGAGAGCTTACTAAAGAAGAGATTTCTACCATTTCCAAGCTTGGCGTTGAGCTGGAGTGTTTTGGTCACGGCGCCTTGTGCTTCTGCTATTCGGGCATCTGCCACATGTCGTCTATGCGGGGAGACCGCTCTGCTAACCGTGGAGCCTGTGCTCAGCCGTGCCGTCTGCCCTATGAGCTGCTTAACTCTAAGCACGAAGTTGTCTCGATGGGCGGCATTGATAGGCTGCTCTGCCCCAAGGATTACTGCACTATTGATGACGTGCCTGATATGATTGAGGCGGGCGTGAGCTCGCTTAAAATTGAGGGCCGTATGAAAGCGCCTGAGTACGTGTACTCGGTGGTGTTTTCGTATCGTCAGGCAATTGACGCTGCCGAGAAGGGCGTGGACAACCAAGCCGATGTGGCACGTCGTCATCGATTGCTTAAACGCTCATTTAACCGCGGTCTGACCAACGCGTACCTGCATGGTACTGCTGGTAACGAGATGATGAGCTATGAGCGCTCCAACAACCGCGGTGAGATTGTCGGTGAGGTTACCGGGGGACGTCCACTTGAGGATGCTCTTGAGCGCAAAAGTGGCCTCAATGGCGGCCGTGTTAAGCTGCGCCGCTACAAGCAGGCAGATGTTGACCTTATTGCTCACGCTCCCATTGGCAAAAATGACTTGCTTGAAATTAGGCCGCTCGATGAGCCTGACAAGTTCTTGACCGTTCTTTGTCCAATGGACGTTGAGCCTGGTCAGTCAGTTACCGTTCGCACTTCTCGCGTTATGCAGACTGGCTCCACGGTGCGCATTATTCGCTCCGAGGCAGCGCGCGTGGCAGCAGAGCAGATTTCTTCACTGGAGTATCCTCGTAAACGTGCCGTTGACGTGGCTATTATTGCCCGCATTGGCCAGCCCCTTACGGTGACGCTCTCTACCGCAGACGGTGTTGCAAGCGCGTCTGCTGAGGGCTTTGTGGTGGAGGAGGCTCGCACTAAGGCGGTAACCTCTGACGAGCTTATTGAGCACGTTGGCCGCATGGGAACCTCTCCATTTGAGGCGGTGAACTTTGACGTCCAGATGGATGATACGTGCGGCATGAGCTTTAGTGCCGTTCACAAGGTTCGCGCTGCGGCTTGTGAGCAGCTGGAAGCGGCGCTTCTGGAGGAGTACCAGGACCGAGAGCAGAAGATTGCTCCGCTTTTCCGCCTTGCCTATCAAAAGGAGCGAGAAGCTCAGGACAAAGAAAAGCTTTTTGCCTTTGATGAGACCGCTGCAAAAACAAATGCGTCGCAGGCAGAGGTATGTGTTCTGGTTGAGACTCCCGAGCAGACACGCGTTGCGCTCAAGGCAGGGGCAGATCGTCTGTACGCAACAGCCGATGCCCTTGCAGAGACCTCGTGGCCAGAGGATCTTCTCGCCAAGGTGACGCCATGGCTTGATGAGGTGTGCCGCGAGATTGACCACAATCGCCTGGATCCGTACGTTGATGCAGGTAGGCCGGTTGCCGTGGGCAACATCTCCGAGCTGGCGCTGGCTGTTGCGCGCAGCGCCACTCCAGAGGTGCGCGAGTGCATTCCGGTCCACAATGACTACGCCTTGCAGGCGCTGGCTGACATGGGCGCAGAAGGCGTTTGGCTCAACTCCGAGCTGACTCTCCAAGAGATTTGTCATCTGGCGAGAAACGCCTCGATTTCTGTGGGTTATATGGTCAGTGGCCGTATTCGTACCATGACTACTGAGCACTGTATTTTGATGTCTACGGGCAAGTGCATCCACGATTGTGATGCCTGCAAGCTGCGTCTTGAGGAGCACACGCTCAGAGGCATTGACAACGATTACATGCCGGTCAGGACTGATAGGCACGGTCGCTCTAAGATTTGGAGCCCTAAGCTCTTTGATGGCGTGCCCGAGATTGCCGAGATGCTCTCTGCCGGCGTGAAGCGCTTTATGGTAGACGCAACGCTTCTGAGCACGGAGCAGACACAGGAGGCTACCTCTCGCGTAGTTGCGGCGATTGCGGCAACAGCGTCGGGTGCATCATTGCCTGCACGTCTGAAAGATGCTTCAGTTGGACATCTTTTCTCGCCAATTGGATAGGAAAGAAATAAGTTTAAAATTTTGGGTAGGATATCCTTGTTGTAAGTTATGAGCGCGGACGCGCTTTGAGTAGATTTGAGTAGGAGCAAACATGGCCATTAATCGTGACCTTTTGAATGCAACCCTTGATGTTATTCGCCAGAGCCTTCAGACCGACGGCGGCGACGTTGAGCTTATCGATGTAAGCGATGACGGTACCGTTACCCTTGAGATGGTTGGTTCTTGTGCTGGTTGCCCTATGTCTGCATACGATATGTCTGAGGGTATTGAGCGCATCCTGATTGAGCACGTCCCAGGCGTTAAGCGTGTTCAGCCTGCAATGCTGTAAATTGCCGCTCAGCGTCAAAAAGTGAACGTTTGGTGCTTTTCGGCACGTAGTTTTATATGCATAAACATGTTTTTTATGCAGAGAAGTTATGAAGAACCATAACTGACCTGCGTATTTACAAATTTTATATATCACGTCCCGCACATTATTGTGTAGGGCGTGATATTTTATATAAACGCATAACTAGGTTTTCTGACCATACATTTGTATGACGTAAGAAAGGTGGACGTTGTGGTTCTTTCTGATCGCGACATTAAAGCAGAGATTGCAGCTGGTCGTATCGTTATTGAGCCTTTATGCGAGAAAAACGTGCAGCCTGCATCGGTTGACGTATGTCTTGGCTCAAACTTTAGAATCTTCCGCAATTCTACGCATACCTCAATTGATCCACTTGTAGCTCAGGAGGGTCTTACTGAGTCAATTGATGTTCCTGAGGGAGAGGTTTTTGTCCTTCATCCTGGTCAGTTTGCGCTTGGCACTACGCTTGAGCGCATTGCTATTCCTGACGATATCCTCGGCAAGCTTGAGGGAAAGTCCACCCTGGGACGCCTGGGCCTTATGATTCACTCAACTGCAGGCTATGTTGATCCAGGTTGGGACGGAGAGCTCACACTGGAGCTTTCTAACGTTGCTAACCTTCCAATCATTTTGCACCCTGGCATGAGGATTGGTCAGCTTTCCTTTGAGCGCATGAGTTCTCCTGTTGAGCGTCCTTATGGCTGCGAGGATCTTGGTAGCCATTATCAGGGCCAGCGTGGTGCAACTCCTTCGCATGTTCTTTCAAAGTAGTTTTAGTAAGTAGGACGTATTGTGTGGCTTGATGCTTTCTATCATTCATTAAACCCAGTAGCGCTTTCACTGGGTCCGCTATCTATCAGGTGGTATGGTCTGGCATATCTCGTGGGCTTTGTGCTTGCTGGCGTAGTTATGTACAGAACTGCTCAGCGCTGGAAACTTAACGTTACCCTTGATGACGTGCTTAATTTGATGGTAGGCATCTCGTTTGGCGTTATTGTTGGCGCCCGTCTGTTCTACGTTATTTTCTATGGTGCAGGTTATTACGTTGCTCATCCGCTTGATGCATTTGCTTTAAGCCAAGGCGGCATGAGCTTCCACGGTGGCCTCGTAGGAGCTGTTATTGGCGGCTCTATTGTCTGTAAGGCATCGGGTCTTTCTATCCCCACCATCTGTGACCTGGGAGTTATTGGCGCGCCTCTTGGCCTTTTCTTTGGTCGTTGCGCAAACTTCATTAACGGTGAGCTTTGGGGAAAGCCAACAGATTTGCCTTGGGGAGTCATGTTTGAGACAGGAGGAGCGGTTTATCGTCACCCTTCTCAACTCTACGAAGCACTTCTCGAGGGCCTTTTGATGTTTGCTATTTTGTACGTCCTTTCTAGGAAGTACCCTCCTTGTCCACAAGGAACGTTCATTGGAACGTTTTTGATGCTGTACGGCATTTTTAGGTTTGTCGTGGAATTTGTTCGTGTTCCTGACGAGCAGCTTGGCTATCTCTTTGGCAGCTTTATTACCATGGGACAGCTGCTCAGTCTGCCTTTAGTTGTACTTGGAATTGTGGTGCTTGTTATGGCAAGAAGGCTAAAATCGCCACAAGTTGGAAGGAATTAGAAGCATGTTTAAAAAGGTGCTCAACAGCCTTTTCTCCGTACTTTTAGTGCTTGCGTTCTTACCAGCTCCTGCATTCGCAGAAGCAGCGGGGGAGTTGACCACTACTGTTGCAGCAACCTCCTCAGCAGAGACTGCTCTTACCGCTAATAACAGCGCTTCTGGTTCGGCAACTGCTGACGCTACGGCTGGCGCTGCTACAACCTCTGAAGAAACAGGTCCTGGTGTTGCAGCAACCACTAATGAGACTGACTATCCACACAAAACACTGGATCAGGCAGTAGAAACACTGACCAATTCCTTCTATAAGCCAAAACCTCGTTATGGTGTAGACACAAACCTCAACACTATGGTTGCAGAAGAGCTGCGCCGTATTGGTGCTGGAGAGGTTAACGTTAGAGTAACCTCTGTTCAGATGTCCTCGACAGCTTCATATGCTCATGCAGGTATTTCTACTGATTTTGCAACTAATGGTTCTATTGAGTACTTCTGGATGGATGCCGCTGGCTTTACTAATCAGAGAAGCACTCTTATTCTTCGTCAGGCAAAAGTTACCTTTGAACTTTCCAAGGATGGAAAGACCGTCCAATATACCTGCAATGTTTTAATCCCTTGGGATGAGGCAAAATCTCAGTCACAGCTTGCTGACGTATCTCAAAATCTTTCTCCATCATATGCTGCAGGACAAAATGAGTCTTCCGTAACCTCAGACTTTACCCTTCCACATAAGCTTGTTTCTGCTGATGGAAGCCAGCTTTCATGGTCTAAGGTTACTTGGACTAGCTCAGATACATCTGCTGTTCGTATTGATGGTTATGGTATTGAGCCTTATAAGGCAACAGTTACGCGCGGCATTCGTGACAAGCAGGTAACGCTGACAGCAAACGTTTCTTTGAGCAGCTCAGACGCTCCTCAGACAAGCTATCAGAAAACCTTTACCATAACGGTTCCAGGTGACTCTTCGGCCATTGCCGATGCTCAGAATAATCTGTTAAGACGCATTAACAGGCGTTTCTCGGTATCTAGCATTAAAGATGTGTATACCAATCACTCCATTAATGCTCAGGCAGTCACAGACGATCTTCAGATGCCTACGCCTAAGAACTTTGGCTTGGATGGTAAACGCTATCAGTTGACGTACACGTCGTCTAATGACGCCATTAGGTTTAATGGTTATCGAGCAACGGTGTATCAGCCTCTACCTTCTGCTTCTGCGCAGCAGGTTGACATCACCCTGACTGTTACTGATAAGGAGAATCCTGAGGTAACAGTCTCTAAGACACTAACGGTTACGGTAAGTCCCCTGAATCAAGCTGACATTGATGCGGAGCTTGCTTTGATGAATGAGTCGAAGGCTCATTTCTGGGATGCTCTTGCTACTCCTTCTGGCCAACAGGATAAACAGGACAGTGTTTCTGAGTCCTTGGCCACCCCAAACAAGTTCTATCGTGCTGCTGACGGCTCTTTGACTTGGTCTTATGATGTTAACAATACCGATAAGACCGCAAGTGGCATTGTGCCTTCCGAGTTCCCAATGTATGACCCTATGGGTTCTGCTGATCAGGCGCGCACCTACAGCTCTTCTCAGCCAACAATCATTCAGAACGAGAATCTTGTTCTAGCACAGACTCCTGAGTACAACACTCCTGTTACGGTTTCTGCGCTTCTTTCAAGTGCGCGTTATTCTCGCTATGCAAGCTTGTATCCAGATAATGAGCAGTTCCAGGCCCTTACTAATCAGAAGGTTTCTGCCACCTTTACCGTGGCGGGCGAGAAGGGTGCTCGACCTTCAGAGGAAGATCCAGATCCAAGTCAGCTTGTTTCCGTCACCCTTTCTGTAGTGGGTCTTGATAAAGACGGCAAGCCTCAGCATTGGGCTCCTACACAGACTATTGAGGTTCGCAAGGGCACAACTGCTGATAAGGTAACGTACGATTACCTGAAGAATAACGGCCTAACCTATGATGCAGCAGGCGGTTATCTGTCTTCCATTACGTCGCCTACGCAGGGGCTTACACTTGCAACAGCACAGGTAGACGGTGCCTACAAGTGGTGGCAGTTCTTTGTGAACGGCCAGCTTTCGGACAAGATGGCAAATAACGTTACCTTGGACGAGAACACAACTATTACTTGGATATATGGTGGTCAGGATAGCTCTATTCCAACTCCTCAAAATGAGCTGGTTATCAATCCATTTGCCGAGCACCCTAACTACGAGGCATCTTGGAGCGGTTTTGGTAGCGGAAACGGTTCCACTACTACTCAGAACACCCCAATTAACTCTGCAGCCTTGCGCTGGAGTGTTACTGAGGGAACTCAAAATGCACCAGGATTTATTTCTGACCAGGTCATTGTTAAAGATACTGTCTATTACGTGAGTGGCTCTACCCTTAAAGCAGTTGATGCTGCAACGGGTAGCCTTATTGCTGAAGCACAGATTGGCTCTAAGGTTTCGTACTTTGCACGTCCACTCTACGTTAATGGCATGATTGTTGTTGCTACCGATGATGGCTGTCTTACCGCTTTCTCGGCAACAACTATGGAGTGCATCTGGAAGACAGAACCGCTGGATACTACTAATACGCTGCAATCTGTTTCTAGCCTGACGGTTAATAACGGCACCATCTTGGCTGAGTTTACTAAGATGAGTGGATTTGACGCAGCCGGCGGTTACATGGTTGCTGTTGATGCTATGACTGGCGCGCTTCGCTGGAAGCAGAACGCACAACCTGCAAATACACCTGGTGCCACCTCTGGTCAGGCGTCGGGCTATTACTGGTCTGGTGCTGCTGCCTCTGGCTCTGACTTTATGATTGGTGACGAGTCCTCTTCAGTCAGGCTCATTAGCGGAGCAACTGGTGCTATTGAGGCTGAGCTTAATCTTGGCTCACCAATCCGTGCAGGTATTGTTCCTGTCTCCGTTGATCAAAACGGCAACGGAACCTATCTTGCGGTAACTAGAAATGACGGCACGCTGCATCTGATTAGAAGAAATGGTTCTTCTCTTGTTGAGGAGAAGCAGGTCAAATTTGCAGCTGAGTCTACCTCTACGCCAACAATCAGCGGCTCTAACGTCTTTGTTAACGGCGTTGATGCTGAGGGCTACGGAACAATCTCCGTCATTTCTCTGGACACCTTTACGGTGACTGACCAGGCTCGTGCTGGAAAGGGTAAGTCTCAGAGCACGCCTCTTGTTTCTGTGCAGCAAAACGGCACCTATGCGTACTTCACCGTAAACGGTCTACCTGGTGGTGTATGGGTCTACAAGCTGGGCTCTGGCCAAGCAGCTCAGATTTACACTCCTGATAAAGACCATCAGAACTACACCACGTCGTCGGTTATTGCAGACTTTGAGGGCAACCTTTACTACACTAACGACTCTGGCACGCTCTTCTCGCTTATTAATCAGAAACCTTCTGGCGACAATACCCATCCATCTGGAGATATTTTCAGCAGGACAGACACAACGTCTACGAATGTACCAGCTCAAGATCTTTCATCTCCAGCTGCACATGAAACTTCCTCTACCACCTCTACGAGCACAGGTGAGGAGGTTACAAAGGCTCCATCTGAGAACAAGACTGCAGACACTAACTCTGATGAGAAACAACTTCCACCTACTGAATACTCAAACAAGCAGGCCGCTGCTCCACAGCAGGTGTCCTCTGCGCCTACCATCCCGCTTTTGAGCATCTTTGGTTTCTTTGCTTCTGGCGCAGTCCTTGCAGTGTTCGTAGCGTTGCTTAAGAAAGAAACCGCTGCAATTCACCATGTTTCCAATGGCCGAGGCCAGGTGAGATAGTGGTTAAGCTCACAAGAGAATCCAAACGGATTCTCTATTTGGCAGCATCAATTGTGTCTCTTTTGTTCATGCTTTTCTTTGCATGGACACTCGTGCAGTATTTCTTTGCGCCCACTTCAAGCACTTCTGCTCAGGAGACGCCTGCCGCGCAGGGTCAGACAGTAGCAGGTGCTTCTGGTGCTCAAACAGACTCTCAGACGGCACAGACGCAAGGAAGTTCTACTTCAGACGCTCAATCAAATGCTGATGCGTCTAAAACACAAGATTCTTCAAATCAGAACACGTCGGAGCCTTCTAACTCTGGTACCTCAACAAACGCGGTAGCTGCTCCTCGTAAAGAGAATGGCGCGCTTTCTGTAAGTGTTACGGTTGATGGATCCGCTGCAAAGGGACCTTCGTTTACTGTGAATCTTCAGGTGCAAGAAGGTACTTCTGTCTATGACGCGTTGCTTGCAAGTGGCGCTGGGGTAAATGCCCGTAGTACATCGTTTGGCGTGTATGTTGCAGCAATTAACGGACTTGCAGAGCGTGATCATGGTCCGCAGAGCGGCTGGGTATACTCGGTTAACGGTGTCCAGCCTAACTACACGTCAGACGCATATGTACTGCACGACGGCGATTCGGTTGTTTGGACATACGTTAACGCGGTGAACTAATGAATCCTGCACGCACAAGTTTTTCTCGCCTGCATCCACTTGCTACGATTGCGCTGTTTGGATGCGAGGTTGTGCTTGCTGCTTTTTCCTTTCAGCCCCTTTGCGCGCTGATTGCTTTTGTAGGCGCTGAGGCCTGCATAGTTCAGCTATTTGACATTAAACATGCCGTTAGACAACTTGTTTGGTATGTCCCCATTATTGTATTGATGACAGTTATCAATCCGTTTTTCTCGGCATCTGGGTCTACTGTTTTGTATTCTTTTGGGCACACACAGCTGCACGCAGAGAGTTTTGTGTACGGAGCTACTTCGGGTCTGGTACTTGTAAGCACGTTGAGCTGGCTTGAGTGCCTGTTTGTGGTGGTGTCTCCGCTCGAGTTGTTACAGTGCTCAAGTGTGCGTTTTCCAGGGCTGCAACTGGTCTTGAGCCTTTCTGTGCAGCTTATGCCACAGTTGCTTTCTGACCTTACAGTGGCGCAACAAATTCAGTCGGCAAACACCGCAGCTAAGGCGTGTGATTTTGCAACGCAGTCTCATCTGCAAAGCCGTTTTCCAGGTCAACGCCGTTTTCTGAGTGCGAGAAAAGCTATTGTGCAGACAGCCAGCACAATCAACGCAGTGTGTATGAGCGCGCTTGAGAAGTCGATAAGTACGTTTCAGTCCATTGTGTCTCGAGGCTGGGGAATGACAGTACGCAGAAGCAGATGGAACACCCAGGTGCTTGACGCCTACGACACCCTGGCGCTGTTGTCGTTTGCTTTCTTAGGCGTTGTAGCAGCAACTTCTTTGTATATGCTTGTCCAAGCTTGGCAGTTTTACCCCATTATGCCAGCGTTTCAACTGAGTTTTTGGTATATGGGGCTGGTGTTATTTGCCGCCTTACCAGTAGTTTTTGTGCGCCTTGATGCCGTCTTATGGGAGCAGTCTGTATGAGCGAGTACCTTTCCTACCAGCAGAATTTATCTACATCTTCAAATAGGGAAGAAGTAGTTCTTGCTATTCAGAATCTCTCGTTTGCATATGCTCTAGCTCCAAACAGCAAGGTCATAGAGGATTTTTCCTGCAAAGTTTATGCAGGTCAAATTAGCCTTTTGTTTGGACCAACTGGTTCAGGCAAGTCAACTATCTTAAGCCTCATTAAGCCCGAGATTGCGCCTCAGGGTAAACAAGACGGTTCCATTATCGTTTGTGGACAAGAGGTTTCTACAATGACGCAGGTGCAGTCTGTGGATACCACTGCTTTTGTGCCACAAGCTGCCTCGAGTGCACTGGTGTGCGAGACACCTCTTAAAGAACTTGCTTTTGGCCTGGAAAATCGAGGTGTTTCTGAGAAAGAGATGCGTCGTCGTATTTTTGAGACGGTCAGTTTCTTTGGCATGGAATCGCTCTTGCATAAACGTAACTGCGAGCTGTCCGGGGGAGAACAGCAGATAGTAGCCCTTGCTGCAGCGCTTGTCATGCGCCCAAAGCTGCTCTTGCTGGATGAGCCAACCTCGCAGCTGGATCCGTTTGCGCAGAAGAACTTCACCGCGCTCCTGGAGCGCGTCGCGCGTGAGCTCAACGTTGCCGTGCTTGTTGCCACCCACGACGTCACCGCGTTCGAGCACCTCGTAGATACCCGCATCTGCCTCGACGGCGAGAAACCCGATGCACTCCAAGCAGACAGCTCTTCTCGTCAGGCGCTCTGTCCTCGCAGCTCAGCGCCCAACCAAGCATCCACCGTGGCCGACAACTCGCCCGTGATTGAGTTCAGCGCCGTGACGTTTGCGTATCCTCAGAGCGAGCAGTTGGTGCTCAACAAGTGCTCACTTGAGGTCACAGGGCGAGAAATTCGTGCGCTCGTAGGCGGCAACGGCTCTGGTAAGTCAACGCTGTTAAAGCTTGCAGCAGGTATTCTTTGTTCAAGGAGAGGCCACGTCTACAACCAGCTTCAACAGTCCCAGGGGTATATTCCGCAAAATCCTGAGCTGCTCTTTACCTGCCAAAGTGTGGGCGAGGAGCTTACCCAGTGGCAGCAAAGCGGCGCCTATTCTGACCAGGACATTCAAGACCTTCTGAAAGCTTCGGAACTTCTTGCTCGCACAACATATCAGAAGCTTATGTCTTCTCATCCATACGACTTGTCTGGCGGACAGCAGCAACTTTTGGCGCTGGTAAAAGTGATGCTCACAAAGCCGCGTCTGCTCATTCTTGACGAGCCCACAAAGGGTCTGGATGCTCCGACCAAAGAAGCCGTTATTAACCTGCTCTTTTACGCACAAGCAGAAGGCACGACCATACTAGTAGCAACGCATGACATGCAGTTGATATCGAGCGTTGCTGATAACGTTTCTCTAGTTTTTGATGGTCATATCTCTCTGACAGAGCCAACCTCAGAGTTCTTTGCAAACTCGTGGGTGTGGTCGGCGGAATAGGCGTCTAGAATTCCGGCAGCGGCTAGAACTTGCCCGGCGCTTGGCACTGCAGGCATCTAGAACCTTAAGAAAGGCTCCTCATCCTGGCCAAGCTCCTCAAGAAGCTCATCATCAAGATCATTGATGTCGCCAAACTCTTCGTGCTCATGCTCTTCTTCATCTTCCTCATAATCGTGAGAATGCTCATTGAAGCCGTACGCATTTGCTGTTTCATCATCAAGGTCAAGCGTTGGAAGAGCGCTGGTAATGCTGCAGAGACCTACTCCTGTAGGCATGATCTTTTGCCACTGGGCAATCAGAGGAGTGGTAGGAACTTCTCCCAACTCAACAATGGAATCCAAGAAAATCTCTTTTGCACCATCAAGCAGGTCAAATGTCTTTGCAACCTCAATAAGGTGCTCCGAGAAAAGCTCAAGTGCATGATCTGTGGAGTCTGCCTCAACAATGCAAGGCATAAGGCAGTAGTTGTCAGTAGAATCAAGCTCGTCGTTATAGCTAAAGTTTCCCAGATAGATCATGAGACCTCCTTGTTGTAGTTTCAAATTATCTTATGCCAAAATAAGACAGACCTTCTCGATATTTTTATTTTGACGGTAAGCGTGAGGTTCTCGTGGATAATCGGCACACATTATCAATTCTTCTAGAGGTTGTAGCGCTCTTTGCTACTCCTATTATCCTTGCTGTTGAAATGGTTTATTTTCCCGATTTTACTGCGGTATCTTCAATTATTTTAGCAATCATTTCAGTTGCATTATTTATGTTGAGTTTTGAGACCCAAAAGCCTTCAGTTTCCAAATTGGTACCCACGGCCGTCTTTAGCGCCTTGGGAGCCGCGGGAAGAATTGCTTTTGCACCGCTTGCATACGTAAAGCCTGTCTCAGCAGTTGCTATCTTTGCTGGAGCGTTTCTCGGAAGACATGCTGGCTTTCTGGTAGGTGCTCTATCCGCGCTTCTTTCAAACGTGTTCTTTGGTCAAGGTTCGTGGACTCCATGGCAGATGTATGCGTGGGGACTCGTTGGATACCTGGGAGGTCTTCTTGCAACTTTTACACCGGTTCATTCTGCAGTCGCTAGTCATAAGGCCCTTTCACAAGGCGAGAAACCCCACAAACTCCCACCATTTTTGCTTATGGTCTGGGCGTTTATCTCCGGACCATTCTTTGGTCTTGTAATGAACGTGTACTTTGTTATTGGATTTGTCCATCCTCTAACTCTCGAGTCTGCACTTCTTGCGTTTGCAGCTTCTATTCCGCTTGATCTTACGCATGGAGTGGCAGCGCTCATTTTCTTGATTTTGCTCTGGCTTCCGTGGCAAACATCCGTTGACCGAATCCTCACAAAATACAATCTCACTGGTAGAAGTTTTAGATAAACCAACTTTTGCCGTCTGCCTAAAATATCTTTTATTTTGCAGCCATTGATCTAGACTTAATCCACTGTCAGCCCCCAGATTCTGGGGGTAAAAATGCCACCTACATCTATCTTTGCTGCAACAGCAAACTCAACACTTGAGCTACTTGCTCCTACGCGCTGTGTCGTGTGCGAGAAACCTGGTCAGCTCCTCTGTGATGAGTGTCGGAAAAAGCTGCCGTGGATCTCTCAACAGTGGGCGTGTCCTAATTGCGGCGCTCCCTATGGGAGGCTTGTCTGTTCAGAGTGTGCTGATAAAAAGAAACGTCCCGTTCAGTGGGAGAGTAGGGCAGTTATTTGCGCCATGGGATTTAAAGGCCCTCCTGCACGGTTGATTTTGACGCTCAAAGATGGCCATGAGCTTCGGCTGGCGCCGGTAATTGCCGCAGCTATTGTGTGCGCGCTTGAAGAAGCCTCAGCATGGAGCGCTCGTGATGGTACTTCTCGCTTTGATAGTTCAAAAATTGATGGTGTTTCCTTTATTCCAGCAACTGCAGAGGCATACGCGCGCAGAGGCTTTGATCATATGGAGCTGGTAGCTCAATCGTTTTGTCAGCTTACAGGTCTGCCTTTGTATGACGTGCTTATACGTCCACACGCAAAGGACCAAAGAACGCTCTCATCCGCTCAAAGGCAAATCAATTTGAAAGGAAGTATTGCTTGTACCGTACCAGTTAACCAATCAAATATTTTACTTATAGATGATGTGGTAACTACTGGAGCCTCAATTAGAGAAGCCACAAGAGTACTTTGTGCCGCAGGCGTGCAATCTGTAACCGTAGGCGCATTAGCTCGCGTATGGTGAGTTACCTATGGTTGCAAACGGCTATACTTGATAAGTCTTTTCAGGTCTGTGGTTGCGAAGTTCTCTGTGAGCTTTTAGTCCATGACAGACGAGGTCAAAGGGATCCACGTAAGTTTGCGTGTGCGCACGTAAACGATCATGGCTCGTCCTAGAAGTAAGCCATACCGCCTGTTATATCAATGAGACAAAGGGTCTCGCAGGCGAGAGAACTATTAGTGGAGCTGCTGCGGTAGCAAAGCAAACGTTCCAGTATGCGAGTGTGGGGTCAAATACCAGGTCAGCTGAAAAGACACCTGTTTAAAAGAAGGAGTTCTGATGACGCGCGTTAAAAGCTCTCTTAAGGTGTTACTTCTTATAGGACTAGCTGTTGTTTTAACAGGATGCTCCATTGGTCCTATCAACATTGATTTGGACAAATGGTTCCACGTCAAGTCGGTGCAAGAGGCAATTCAAGAGAAGCGAGAAGCTCGTCAGCAGAAGATTCCTGATTCCGCATTGCATACTGCTGGCACCCTTACGGTTGGTTTGCGCACGCAGTCAGTGACCGCTCCTATGATTGTGGCCTCGGAAGGCGGAACTCCGCAAGGAATTGATGTTGAAGTTGCTTCTGCAATTGCAGATCAGTTGGGCGTAGACGTTAAGTTTGTGTCAGTCAATGGTCCAGTAGATGGTCTACAAGCAGGTTGCGACATTGTTATGGATGTTAGAAGCGGCGAAGATTCAACAAGCACGCTAATTTCTGGTTATGCTGAGTCTGCAACGGCTCTTTTCCATAAGGGTTCAGAAACAGACATTACTGCTGATAGTTTGAGTGGAAAATCCGTTGGCGTTCAGACAGGTTCTTTGTCCGAGCGAGCAATTGGCCAGGTGCTCACCGGTATGTCTGTTCAGGGTTTTTCTAACTTAAATGATGCTTTTGAAGCACTTGAAAACGGCTCCATTGATTATGTGGCCTGCGATGCGTATGCCGGTGCCTATCTAGCAGCAAATAAAGATATTTCTATGGTTGGTGTTGTTGATGTCCCTACTACGATTGGCATTTCTGTAGCAACAAGCAATAAGACGCTTGCTACGCAAATTCAACAAGCTCTTTCGGCTATCCAAGCTAATGGAGTAGAGGGAGTTATCAGAAACAAGTGGGTTGGCACGTTACCACATCTTTCAACCACCAATAAGATTTCTGGTCTTGTAGAAGTGTCTACGCAATCAACCAGCACTGATTCATCAACATCTTCCTCTGAGCAAAATTAGTTACGTATAAAGAGGAATAGTCTCTAACCGTTTACCGCTCAATTTAACTTTTTATGGAATGATTGACCGACAAATGGGTATTGTTGTTATACAGACATCAGATAGAAGATGTCTCGTGTATCCGATAGGAGGCTCCCATGGTGGACATCAAAATTTCGGGACGCAAGGTAAGTATTTCTGAGGCTTTGCGCGCACACGTAGACCAGAAAATCGGTGATGCTCTTAAGGTATTTGACATCACTCCTATGTCTTGCGATGTTGTTCTCAGAGTAGACAAAAACCCTTCAAATCCAGATAGAAAGACAGCTGAGGTTACGGTATTTGTTCGTAACAATGTTGTTCGTGTTACCGCCAGCTCTGACGATATGTATGTAGCTATTGATGAAGCGGCAGAAAAAGTCTCCAGGCAGCTGCGTAAGTACAAGACAAAAGTTGTTGAGCGCCGCCATCATGTAAAGTCCGAGCGTGGAGTTGCGCTTACACAAGAAGATCTTGCTAATCTCATTGAGATTCCAGCTGAAGACCTTGATGACCAGCTTGTTCGCGAGAAGTACATTGATCTTGAGCCAATGACAGAAGAGGAGGCGCTTGTCCAAACTGACCTTCTCGGCCATGATTTTTATGTCTTTGTTAATTCTTCCACTGGTTTAACTAATGTCATTTACCATCGTAAAAATGGTGGTTATGGAATTATCAAACCTAAGATTGAGGAACCAGATGTTCAATAAAAAAGATAAAGCCGAAGAAGAAATCAGTGAGGTTGCCTTCGAGGATCTTGAGCATACTGAGCTTTCAGCTGCATATCATAAGCCCAGTAACGTTCGAATCATCATGGACTCCTGCGCAGACTTTGCTCCAGGAATTGCTGAGCAGCTAGGTGTTGATATCATTCAGTTCCCTTATGTGGGACCAGATGGAGAGCACTACGATGATGGCTGGAAGAGCATTAGCGCACATGAGTTTTTTGAGGGTATGCGTAAGAATAAAAAGCTGCGCTACACCACCTCTGCAATTACTCCTGGTCATTACCTCGAGATCTTTGAGCGTGCTGCAAAGCAGGGTACTCCAACGGTGTATCTTTGCTTTACCTCGGCTCTCTCTTCATCGTTCTATGCAGCTGAGCAAGCAGCAGATATGGTAAGAGAGAAATATCCAGACTTTGAGATTTACGTAGTTGACAATGGTGCGCCTTCGTCTGCAGCCCAGCTGCTTGGATTTGAGGCAGTTCACCAAGCCAATAAGGGTCTCTCGGCAAAAGAGATTGCCGAGTGGGCAGAAGATGCAAGAAACTATATTCATGGCTACTTAACGCTTGAGACCCTGGATGCACTTGCTGCAGGTGGTCGTATTCCAGCTGCTGCAGCTAACATTGGCGGCAAGCTTGATGTTAAGCCAGAGCTTACGTATGACTCAACCGGAGCTCTTACCGTCAAGACGGTGTGCAGAGGTCGTAAGAAGGCGCTCAAGTCTTTAATTCAGGACTTCAGAGATAGCTATTCTCATGACACTTCACTTCCTGTCGGCATCATTTCTGCAGACGCACAGAAGGACGCTAATTGGCTAGAGGCCCAAATTCGTAAAGAGAAGGGCTGTGAGGGACTCACCATTATTCACAGTCAGGTGGGACCAGTTATTGGCGCTCACGTTGGCCCAGGCATGGTAGCTATTGTCTTCTGGGGCACTGACCGCCGCGAGAAGCTTTCGCTTTCTGACCGAATTGCTAACAGGGTTCGTAAATCTAATTAACGGGTACAAGGTATGGGGTCGCTCTTTGGAGCGGCCCCAGTTTGTAAATTAATTTCAGTCTGAAAGGACTCATACATGGCACTGAGCAAGAATGCAAAGGTTGCTTTTATCGGAACGGGCATTATGGGAGCTCCTATTGCTGAGCACCTTATTTCTGCTGGTTATGACGTTACTGTTTACAACAGAACACCAGAGAAAGCACAAAAACTTGTCTCGCTGGGCGCTCATGCTGCAGAGAGTGTAGCAGACGCTGCAAAAGACGCTGATGTTGTCTTTACTATGGTTGGTTATCCAACTGACGTTGAAGACGTTTACTTGGCAACAGACGGTCTTATCCGCGTTGCTAAGAAGGGCGCTTACCTTATTGATCTGACTACTTCTTCATCTCAACTTGCGCGTGACATCCATGATGCCGCTGAGATTGAGGGAAAGCATGCATTTGACTGTCCTGTTACCGGTGGCCAGAAGGGCGCTCAGGACGGCACTCTTACCCTGATTATTGGTGCAACTGAGAATGACATTGAGCCAGTTCGCGTACTTCTCGAGACCTTCTCGTCAAAGATTTTCTGTATGGGCGGCGCTGGCAAGGGTCAGACTGCAAAGCTCTGTAATCAGGTATCTCTTGCTTCCTGCATGATTGGCTATGCTGACGCAATGGCTTTGGCAGAGCAGGGCGGACTTGATGTTGAGCAAATGCTTGAGGTTGTTGCTAGTGGCATGGGTTCTTCTCGCGCACTTAAAGAGCTTGCTCCTAAATCGCTGGAGGGAGACTTCCAGCCAGGATTTTTGGCTGAGCACTTCCGCAAAGATATTGCGCTTGCTCTAGCCCAGTCTGAGGATCTTGAGATTACGCTTCCTGGTGCAGAGACTGCATTTACTTTGTATGACATGCTGTGTCAGATTGGTGGCGCTCGTAAGGGTACTCAGGCAATCTCACTGCTTTATGCTGATGAGGCAACTAGCACTGCAGCTGGTCTTGACTGGTCGCTCCTTGAGAGCCAGGAAGATGAGGGTGAGCATGAGTGCTGCTGTGGTCATGGCCATGAAGATGGCGATCACGAGTGTGAGTGCCATGGTCACGGACATCATCATGACCATGAGGGCCACGAGCACGGTCATGACGGCCACTGCTGCCACTAAGAGCTAGCCGCAAAGGAACCCAGGTTATGAGTGATATTTCTACTCCTCAGAGCTCTATTGCGGTTTTCATCGATTATGAAAATTTAGCACTAGGAACAGGCAAGAGAAAGAGAAACGGCCATCAAGAACCAGGTCATCTTCCAGAGATGAAGCTCATTATGGAGAGGCTGGTTGATAAGGGTCGCATTACTGCTAAGCGTGCTTATTGTGACTGGCAGCGCTTTCCAAATGCTATTACACCTCTGCATGAGCTTGGTATTGAGTTAATTGAGATTCCTGATAGGGCATATACTGGCAAGAATTCCGCTGACATTAGACTTGCGGTAGACGCTGTTGAGATGTGCCTTACTAAAGATCACATTGACACATTTGCTGTGCTTTCTGGTGACTCGGACTTCTCGCCATTAGTAGCAAAGCTTAAAGAGGCTGGCAAAACGGTTATTGGCGTTGGCATGAAGGAATCTACCAGCTCGCTTCTTGCTGAGGTTTGTGATGAGTTTATCTTCTACGAAGATATTTTAAGTTCTGGTAGAATTCCAGACTTTAAAGAGAAAGTACCTGTCGAGAAACACGACTGCTATCAGCTTTTATTTGAGACCATTGAGTCTTTGGAACGTGAAAGCGAAACATTCATTTATGCGTCTCGTTTAAAGGAGACTATGCGAAGGAAGCGCCCACAGTTTGCTGAGGCAACTTATGGATATCGTTCGTTTACTTCTCTTTTACGTGAAGCATCGAGCCTTGGATTTATTAAAATTCATGAGGATCAAAAAAGCGGCACCGTTGTCGTAGACGGATTTAGAGAATAATGGGTGTTTTAGAGAGGATTTAGGTTTCATGGCAGAGAAGAAAGAAACTGCTCAGAAGCCAAAAAAGGCTTCAACTAAGGCAACCGCAAAAGCGGGCTCTACAAAGGCGTCAAAAGAAGAAAAGAAGCCAGCTAAGAAGGTTACTAAAAAGCCAACTATGGCACAGAAGAAAAAAGTGAATGCACTGGTCATCGCTTTGTCTGATGCTAGTAGGCGCGCTCGTCAAGATGCTTCTCATGAGCTTGCAGAGCTGGCTCATGTTGCTCCTCTTGCCTTTGAAGAGCATATTGATTCTCTTATTGATGCACTTTATAGGCCAGAAGCGCAGACTCGTTGGGAAGTGCTAGATGCGCTTGCCAATCTGAGTGAGCATTTTGGTGATCAGGTCTTTAAGGCATTTGATGCCGCTGAGGCTTCTCTGTTTGATAATGACTCAGCAACTGTACGTTTAGCAGCATTTTTGTTTCTCTGCCAGTATGGGGCAACTTCCGCAAAGCATTCTGATGAGGCATGGGCACTTCTGGATGAGGCGGTCCAATGCTATCATGGCGACGCTGAGTACCATGACATGCTCCAGGGTCTTCTCGCCTTAGCACATGGAACTATTTCTAAAGACGTAAAGAAGGCACTATCTCAGCGCATGAAGTTCGACGCAGAAAATGCCACTGGATATATTAAGCAGTATTCGGAAGAGATTGTTGCAGCTACTAAGTAACTTGTTTTGTTTATAAATGGCTGTGTATAAACGGGAAAGTTTCCCGGTTATATGTTTTATTTTTTGATAATAAGGGTAAACTAAAACTTTGTGTTGGTGTACGCATGGTTTCATTAAGCGATGAAAGGCAAGGATATGCCATCTATTGATGTAAGAAAGCACTTTAAGATTTTTATTGGACTAGGCGCAGTTGTATTGTTTGCCCTTGGTGTTGTTATTGGTCGCTTTCTCCTTGGCGGCGGTGGAGCTACTGGTTCTTTGAACGGTCGTACCACACTTTCTGAGGGTGAGCTCAATACTCCCGTTGCTTCTTATACCTATAACGGTCAGACCAAAGAAGTAACTACTCGCGAGGTTATTGAAGCTACTTCAGGTCTTGATGCAGCAAAGCAGTCTGATGGTACGTATGCTGTTCCACCAGCGGATAAGATTATTGGCTATATCCGTAATGCTCTTGTTGTTGCTGAAGCCAAGAGTAAAGGTATTACCGTCACTGATGATGAGATTAATGAGTACATGCAGAATAACTTCAAGACAACCGATATAAGTAAGGTTGCTTCTGCATATAAGCTTTCTGAGGACGTTGCAAAGAAGCTTATCAATGATGCTGTCATCATGAAGAAGTATCGTGACAGTGTTCTGACCACAACTCTTCCAGATGCTCCAAAAGCACCAACTGCACCTGAGGATGGCAACTCTGAAACCACAAGCCAGGAGTACGCTCAGTACATTATTGGTCTTGCTGGCGATGAGTGGGATGCTAAGAACAACACTTGGGCTTCCCAGGATGGTGATTACTATAAGCAGCTTTCCGCTTATACAATCTCCAATGACTCTGCTTCTTACGCAGCCGCTCAGACTGCTTATAAAGTTGCAATGAGCAAGTACTCTGCTGTTGCAAGCAAGGCTTCTCAGGAGTGGTCACAGAAGATTAACGAGATTCTTGGTAAAGTATCCGTTACTGTTTACTCTCTTGCTCTTTAGGATTTGAAATTTAATGAAAGTTGCTATTAGCGCTTGTTTACTTGGCCTCCCCGTCAGATATGACGGAGGGGCCAAGTCTGTTTCTGCAGTACAAAAACTTGCTCAAAAAGTAAACGTTACAAAGATTTGTCCCGAGATTTCCGCAGGTCTTCCTGTGCCTCGTCCACCCGCAGAGCAGCGAGAAGGACGCGTTTGGCTCAAGGATGGCTCAGATGTTACAGACGATTTTGAGCGTGGAGCTAAGATTGTGCTTAGTGCCGTTAAGCCTTCTGACATCACGCTCGCCGTTTTGAAAGCAAAAAGTCCGTCTTGTGGCGTGCATGAGATTTATGATGGTACGTACTCAGGAAAGCTTGTTTCTGGCGAGGGAATACTTACTCGTCACCTCTTAGAGGAGGGGATTTGTGTGGTTACCGAGAAAACCATTCAGAATGTAAGCCCATCTGTTGAGCATCCTGTTGCTCTTATTTTAGGAACTGGACTTGGTCATCTTGCTGGTTTAGTAAAGCCAGTTCGTCGCATTGATTATCGTGATATTCCAGGTTTTCCTGTTAACGCTTCTCCTATGGCAGGACACACCTTTGAGGCAACCATTGGCACTATCGACGGTGTGCCCGTAGTTGTTTATCCTGGTCGTGTTCACCTTTATCAAGGCTATTCTGCAGCTGAGGTAACCTCTCTTGTTCAGCATGCGCACCATCTGGGCTGTAGAGATATTATTTTTGCAGGTGCAACGGGTGCTGTTTCTGGTAATGCAAAGACTGGTCTTGGTGTCATTACTGACCAGATTAACCTTACTGGAACTAATCCACTTGCAGAGTGGGCAGGTCTTCGCGATGTTGAGACTCCATTTGTGGATATGAATGATGCCTTCTCACCTTACCTTAGAACGCTTGCACGTGGGGTAGCAGACGATCTCAAAATTGAGCTTAATGAAGGTGTTTTTGCCGGTCTTTTGGGTCCAAACTTTGAGACTCCTGCAGAGGTTGCTATGCTCCGCAGTTTTGGTGTTTCATACGTTGGTGTTTCTACAGCTCTTGAGGTCATTATGGCCCGGGCACTTGATATGAACGTGTTGGCTTTGACGCTTGCAGCAAACCCGGCCGGCGCTCACGGAACAACACACAAGAGTGTCCAAGAGGCATCTGAGAAGTATGCAGATGATCTTGAGCGTCTTGTTCGTGGTGTTCTCGGGCTTCTTTAGTATTTCTGCTTGAATAATACAGGGCTTCCCCGTATAGTTGTTAACGCGTTTTTATGCCAGCATAGCTCAGTTGGTAGAGCACCGCTCTCGTAAAGCGGGGGTCATCAGTTCGATCCTGGTTGCTGGCACCATCAACTATTAAATAGCCGCCTCGTGCGGCTATTTTTATGCCACGAGTGGACTCTTATTACTTCTGTTACACAACCTTTATTATTCGCGAGTAAACTAATGCTATACGATAGTTTGCGAAAAATAGTAATGCTCCAGCTGATTGGAGAGAAATGACACTTATTAGACCGCCTTACTTTTTAAGCAATCGCGATTGGTATACAACGCCAGAAGATGAAGGTATCGATGATTTCTTCTTTGATGATGATCGCGGATATCACATTAAAGATGATGCACCAGAAGAAGCAAAAAAGAGTTATGAAGAATTCTATGGTAGATATGATATGGATAATATAGGAATATTCTTTGATTAGAGTTCTTCGCCGAATCCATGTGAAACAACTGCACTGTGGTGGGTATAGACAAAGTAGTAGTAAATACTAACAAAGGAGTTTTCATGGCTACTCAGAATCTTGAGCTTTTCTATAAGCCAACCTGCCCATACTGCCATAAGGTAATGTCCTTCATGGAGCAGAACAACATTGAGCTTCCTATGCACGACATCGTTGTTGATGATGCAGCTCGTGAGCGCCTCATTGAGGTTGGCGGCAAACGTCAGGTTCCATGTCTGTTCATTGACGGCAAGGCAATGTATGAGTCCAGCGACATCATTAACTACCTCTCCGAGGTCTTCCATGTTTCTGGTTCAAACGATGATTCAGACGACGGCTCTGCAGCAGCTGCTTGCACTATTGGCGGCGCCTGCTCCTTCTAAGCTCATTGTCGAGAGACCCCTCTAGCAGACGGGTTTCTCGTTATATGCATTAAAAATCCCTCTGTTCCGGCGTATGGAGTAGAGGGATTTTGCGTTTGAGTATCAATTGGTTTGCTAGTTTTTCATACGTGCTACAGCGTATTCGCTGATGAGCAGCAAGAAGAGGATAAGAATAGAGGAGAAGCTGCCAATAACTGCGCCGTTAAGGCCCGTGAAGCTGACCATCATCCAGATAATGGGGATGGAGACAACAAATGAAATGAGGTACGCGCGCGTAACTATCTTCTGAGCTCGCATGATAGTGATCAGCTGATACAAAAAGTCGATAGCAGCGCAAAGGCCACCTGTGGCCACCATAATACGTGCAAGTCCACGATATTGCTCAAAATCAACGCCATACAAGAAGCCGTTAAGAGGGATACCAATGAACTCGACAAATGCAGCGGTGCCAACGGTGACTACGGCAATAGCTCCAAACATTGCAAGCACAATCATGCCAAAGCGCTTCTTATTAGCGGGATTATGAATTGAGGTTTCTAGCAAATTAGCAAGTTTGAAGAGCTGCGGCCTGTAGATGAGCGTAGAGATCATCAAAATAGTGTGAGCTGGGAAATAAAGTGCGTTGAAGTACAACTGATTGCTGTAAGAAAGCGTGCCTTCCATGGCAAACTTTGGCAAAGAATCAATAAGGTTGTAGAGGAAAAGTGCCAAAAAGAGAGGCCAGCATTGTACAAAGATATCTTTGATGTTTGCAAGCTTGAAGCGTGCGCTTTTATCGGTCTCAAGAATGGCTAGGGGAGCAGAAACAAATAGCAGGGTGATGAGGGCACAAATGCCCATGCTCCAGCTTGCCCATACAAGATTTCTGGTAACAAACAACACAACAGTAAAGAGAATAAAACTGACACTACACCTAAGAGCTTGGCTGAGTCCTGCGAGGTAGAGCTTGTCTTTTTGCTGTAGGCGGCCTTCGTAGACATCAGCCATGCCGTCAGTTGCCCTAAAGAGCAAAGCTCCCGTGCAGATAGAAAACATGGGCTCGGTGTACCCTTTGAAGAAGCACCAAATAAGACCCGCTATTACCATGACAATGACGGTAGCTGCACGTTGAATCTGGTAATCAGAAAAACTACGTTGTTCAGCTATGTCAGAAACCTGATACGTGCGAACACCGTATTGGGCAATAAACAATAAAAGTGTTGCCACAACAAATGCCAGGGAGAAAAGACCGGCCTGCTCAACGCCAACAAGCTGCGAGCAGACAACGGTTAAAAGTGGAAAAAGTGCACCCCAGGCACCCTGCCCAAGAGCGTTAAATAGATAGTCCTGTGATGTTTGATGTGCTAAGTACTGTTCATCTTGATTAGCAATATCGCCAGAGACCACGGCAGAAAGAAGCCTGGTCCACCACGTAACCACAATGCCAGGTTGGCTCTCGCTTGTATGAGAGTCATCAAGCTCATAGCGAGGTGTACGTAGACGTTCTACCTGCTTATGTACAGAAGAATTGTTGTATGTGGTACGACTTTTCTTGAATGGATTAAGCATGTAAACCTAAGATCTTCTTTAGTCGGACAGAAAACTTTGACATATCAATTTTTATTTGTTGTATCGATTGTAGTGCACGATGTACATTAGGTAACAGATTGACAAACAATCGTGCATAGATTGTTACAAATGGGTATGGTAGATAATATGTATTCAGAGTCATGTGGGAAAGGACGAGCATGGCAGGCAACCCTCAAGATTCAAATCTAGAGTCCAGCAATGCTTCTTTTGACGAGAAACCCATCGATGGTGCAACAACTTCTGAAGTAGCGCAGTCGCTTCTTGAGCGACGCGGGAATGAGATTGCTGCTGCCCGCACCCTTATTCAAGCGCTTAAAGCACCAGCTCCTCTGCGCGATAACCTTACCTTCTTTTTGCGTTTGGTAAGAAAGGTACTTGCTGAGTACAACCCAGATCTTCTAGTGAGCTTTGACAATTTACTGATTGAGGCAATTAAAGCTGGACCAGATGATTTGTCTACAACTCGTGCACCTTTGCTGCTTGAGGCAATCAATGCGGTGCTCAAAGTTGATTCAGAGAAAGAATCGCTTAACGCTTTTCTGCGTTTTGCATCTACCATTGATAACCTAAGCATGGAAGACTCAGTGCTTCTCATGCGCGCGTTTGTAACTTTTTTCCACTTAGCAAATCTTTGTGAAGAGAATTATCGCGTTACCAGTTTGCGTTCTCGTGAGGCATCTGTTGATCCATCTTCTGCAGGAGACCCCATCAATGAGATAACTGTTGCCTATAGGCAGCTTATTGACGAGTGTGGTGAAGAAGAGGCAAAAGCGCGTCTTAATCGTCTTGAGTTCCACCCTGTCTTTACCGCGCACCCAACTGAGGCTCGTCGTAAAAACGTAGAGCGCCGAATCCGCACCATCTCAGAGCTTCTTGATGAACGTCAGAGGCTTGGTGGTCCTGCTCGTATGGAAAACGAGCGTCGCATGCTGCAAGAGATTGACGGCTTGTTCCGTACGTCTCCTATCGGTCATAAAAAACCAACTCCTCTGGAGGAAGCAGATACCGTCCTCAACATTTTTGATACCACCCTTTTTGAGATGGTTCCTTCGGTATATCGACGCTTTGATAACTGGGTGCTGGGAGAAAATGCTGGTTGCATGCCGCCTGTCTGCCCGCCATTTTTCCGTCCAGGTAGCTGGATTGGCTCTGACCGTGACGGTAATCCAAACGTTACCGCCCTGGTTTCTCGCCAAGTTGCCGAGAAGTACCGTGTACACGTACTGCAGGCACTGGCTCGGGCTACCAAGGAAGTCAGTCGAGGCCTGACGCTTGATGGTATTTCTACTCCAGCTTCGCCTGCGCTTGTCAATCTTTGGGCACAGCAGGTAGAAATGAGCCAGGCCCTGACCTCTAGGGCTATTGATAAGGCTGGGTCTGAGTTGCACCGTGCGGCAATGCGCGTCATTTCTGGCCGACTCAGCGCCACCATTGAGCGCAATGCTGACCTGATGTATCAAAACGCTGAAGAGTTTATTGCTGATCTGCGCGTTATTCAGGATTCACTGGCTCAAGCAGGGGCTTTCCGTATTGCCTACGGTCCTGTTCAGAAGCTTATCTGGCAGGCTCAAACTTTTGGCTTCCACTTGGTGGAGATGGAGTTCCGTCAGCACTCTTTGGTGCACAAGCGTGCGCTTGCAGATATTGAGACACACCCATCAACTGCCGAGAAACCCGCCAAACTTGATGCTATGACGCAGGAGGTGCTAGATACCTTCCGCTCCATTGGATCAATTCAAAAGAAGAACGGCATTAATGCTGCTCGTCGCTATATTATTTCGTTTACGCAGTCTGCTCAGGATGTTGAGAATGTCTATAAGCTTGCACGTCTTGCGTTTGCAAATGAAGAAGACGTTCCTGTACTAGACGTTATTCCACTCTTTGAGCAAATTGAAGACCTTGAGAATGCTGTTGCCACACTTGACCAGGTAATTCAGCTTCCTGAGGTGCAGGCGCGTCTTGCTCAGACAGACCGCAAGCTTGAGGTCATGCTGGGCTATTCCGATTCCTCGAAGGATGAGGGACCAACTACGGCAACACTGGTACTTCATAAGACTCAGGCTGCTTTGGCAGAGTGGGCAGAGAAGAACTCCATTGACCTCATCTTGATGCACGGACGTGGCGGTGCAGTTGGTCGTGGCGGTGGTCCTGCAAACCGTGCTGTTCTTTCTCAGCCCAAAGGCTCAGTCAACGGTCGCTTTAAACTTACTGAGCAGGGAGAAGTTATCTTTGCTCGTTATGGAGATCCAACACTTGCTCGCCGTCACGTAGAGTCCGTTGCTGGAGCAACACTGCTTCAGATGGCACCTTCTATTGAACAGAAGAATACCCAGACAGACGTGAAGTTTGCTTCGCTCGCTTCTGAGCTTGATAAAGCGTCCAAGCAGCGTTTTTTGGAGCTCATTCACTCCGATGGCTTTGCTGAGTGGTTCTCGGTTGTTACCCCTCTGACAGAGATTGGTCTTCTCCCCATTGGTTCAAGACCTGCAAAACGTGGCCTGGGCGCCAAGTCTCTTGATGACTTGCGTGCTATCCCCTGGATTTTCTCCTGGTCACAGGCTCGTATCAACCTGGCTGCTTGGTACGGACTGGGCAGTGCCTGCGAGGCAGTAGGGGATATCGAACGCCTCCGCGAGGCATATAAAGAGTGGCCGCTGTTCACTACGTTTATCGACAACATTGAGATGTCAATCTCCAAGATTGATGCTCGTATTGCAAGGCTTTATCTGGCTCTGGGTGATCGCCCTGAGCTTTCGGAGATGGTTCTTTCCGAGATGTCGTTGACGCGCAAGTGGGTCCTTGCTATCACCGGTAACAAGTGGCCGTTGGAGAACCGTCGTGTGCTTGGTCCTGTTATCCGTCTGCGTCTGCCATTTGTTAATATTCTCTCGGTTACGCAGGTGCATGCCCTGTCTGAGCTTCGTATAAGGGATGACATGCTTACTCCAGAGGAACGTGCAAACATTACGTATTTGATTTTGTGCACCGTGTCTGGTGTTGCCGCAGGTCTGCAGAATACGGGCTGATAGAGCGCCACTTACCGTAATTTTGAGCAAACAATCGTTTATGTTTACGTAAACCTAGTACTACCTGAAATAAAGTTGCAATATTTACAAGGCGAGAAACCACTGGTAGACAGAGTTTCTCGTCTTATTTTTATTTTAATTATTAAATGAAAGTTGAATTACCTTAACTTTTAGTTGATACTAATGAAGTAAAAGTTCGAAAGAGCAAACTTAGTTTGCCTACGTTATTTTGGGGGATGCATGGATACAGAAAAGACCTCACAGGGTCCTGCGAATTCTGGTCCAGTTCTTCCTCTTGCCATGCTTGGTGAGGGAGAGACTGCGTTGATCGTAACGGTTAAGGGTGCTTCTGATCTTCGCCAGCACCTCTCAACACTTGGTTTTGTTGAGGGCGCCGAGGTAAAGGTTATTTCACGAGTCAACGGCGACGTTATTGTTAGCGTTAAGGGTGCACGACTTGGACTGAACCGTCAGATGTCGTCGCACATCATGGTTTCTCCGCTCTAAACACTTTGTTGTATTGCGCTGCTGGTAAAACCCGCGGCTTTTAATACGTGTTTCGATGAAAGGAAGGTTATGGCAACTCTGAAAGAAGTTAAGGTGGGGGAGAGTTGCACGGTTGCTGCGCTAAAGGGTGTAGGCGCCGTGAAACGTCGCATCATGGACATGGGCCTTACTAAGGGTACTGAGGTTCACGTCAAAAAGGTAGCACCACTGGGAGACCCAATTGAGCTCACAGTTCGTGGCTACGAGCTTTCTATCCGCAAGGATGAAGCTGCAAGCATTGAAGTAGTAGACGTTCACAAGGTAGAGGAAGCCTAATGGCACAAAAGACTATTATTGGTCTTGCAGGTAATCCAAACTGCGGTAAGACCACCCTATTCAATGAGCTTACGGGCTCAAACGGTTACGTCGGCAACTGGCCTGGCGTTACCGTCGAGAAGAAGCAGGCAAACTGGCGAGCTGATAAGGACGTCACCTTTGTCGACCTTCCTGGTATTTATTCTCTGTCTCCTTATTCACCTGAGGAGCAGGTATCACGTGACTATCTCATTAACGAGCGCCCTGATACTATCATTGACCTTCTCGATGTTACTAACCTAGAGCGTAACCTCTATCTGACTACTCAGATTCTTGAGGCTGGTCGTCCAGTTGTCCTTGGTCTTAACATGGTTGACCTGCTCAAGGAGTCTGGTGACGTCATTGATGTCAAGGAGCTTTCTAAGCAGCTTGGCGTTGAGGTTGTTGAGGTCTCCGCACTTCGTAACAAGAACATTGATACTCTGGTAAAGACGGCAATTAAGGCTGGCCAGGAGGGAACTCCTGCTGAGGGTGTTAAGTGCTTTACCCCAGAGGTTGAAGAGGCTCTTGGCAAGATTGCTGCTGCAATCGAGGGCCTTGCTCCAGCATCTCTTTCTCGTTGGTATTCAATTAAGGTCTTTGAGCGCGATGCAGCTGCAATTGCCCCTCTTAATCTTTCTGCCGAGAAGACCGCAGAAATTGAGAAGATTATTTCTGCAGTTGAGAAATCTCGTGATGACGACGCTGAGTCCATCATCACGTCTGACCGTTATGAGTGGATTGCTGGCGTCATGGCAGCTTGTGTCAAAAAGGCACCTAAGAAGCTGTCTACTTCCGAGAAGATTGACCGTGTTGTCACTAACCGTATTCTCGGTCTTCCTATTTTTGTTATTGTTATGTCCCTGGTGTACTTTATCTCTATTTCTACTGTTGGCATCAATGCTACTAACTGGGTCAATGATAATCTGTTTGACAAAGGTTTTCACGTATTAGGCATCGGAGATGCAGAGTATAGTCAGGCAAAAGATGATTTTGATTCGCATCACTATGGTGACCAGATCGACGCTTATCTCAACGCAGCTGACGAGGCTGGCATTGATACTACTGAGGTGCGTGCTGCAATTTCCGCAAAACAGTGGGATTCTGACGCTATCACCAGCTTTGAGGCAGAGACTGCCAAGAAGAACGTTGTTGCTCTGAGCGCACCAGTTCATGATGAGGATGGCAACTTCATTGATACTGACGGCAATCCTCTTAAGCTTGACGCTGACGGCAACCCAATTCTTGCTGAGGGTCAGGAACTCCAGACTCTTGGTGGCGTAACTGCCGCTGGCTTTAAGACTGCTGTTGAAGGCGCTGCTACTGAACCAGAAGCTTCTGCGTATGGCATGTATGTCCCAGGCATTCCTGATCTTGCTCGCGGTGCTCTTGAGGGTGCTGGCGCAAGCCCCGTTGTCACTAGCCTTGTAGTTGACGGTATTATCGGCGGCGTTGGCTCTGTCCTTGGCGCAGCTGTCGGT
>ERZ773035.314-NODE-314-length-40870-cov-9.516624_pt1 | contig 40870 bp, 50 predicted proteins | sample MGYA00511487_ERZ773035 | MGnify/ENA primary metagenome ERZ773035 (study PRJEB29015, sample SAMEA2737985) | human oral metagenome | biome: human oral; feature: human-associated habitat; material: dental | place: China | collected 2024 ... | reverse complement strand
TTATATCTGTAAATATAATTTTTTATATATAAAAAATTATATTTACAGATATAAAAAGGATCCTGTACAATGGATTATAACAGGATCCTTTAATTTCACGTTTTTAGGAGATTTAAATTATAATTTCAGCAGCATCTTTTTACACTGCCGATACGCAATGGTCTCATAAGCACCGATTTGGGATTCGGGATGATCAGCGCCATAGGCACGACCACTGGTAGAAAGGAGTGGTGGTGACTGTATGCGTTTTGCGACTGCCATACCTGTGTAGAGATTCCACCAATGTTCCAGGTCAGTGATGAACTCTGCTGCGTAGGGGAAATACTCTGCAACAAGACCCTTTGTACAGCCAATGTATTCATCAAGTGTTCCGTCTGCATAGTGAGCCAAGATGTCCTCTGGGATGCGATTTTCCTCGGCGAAGGCACGAAAGAGGTAGTCGTGATATGAGTAGCGAATGGGATCGCCTTTGCCCTCATCGACATTTTGTGCATCAGAGAGTTCTGCACTTGGTACTATGTTGATAATGCCCTGTGGAATGACCTCACGCTTATAGACCTCCGTATTCAGATGGCGTGCGAGTGCATAGATCTCATATTTCCAGAGGTCCGCGAGTGCCGCAAAAAAACCTGCATGATCTCCATAGAGGGTTGCATAACCAACAGTAGATTCTGCCTTGTTCGCATTGCAGGTAAAGACGGCATTCCATGCAGCAGCGATGGCGCAGAGGACGCGTGCGCTGCGGTCACGTGCCTGCATATTTTCGCGCACAAAGGAGGAGATCGTCAGATGCTCCCTTGCTGTTCCTGTTGCGTCCATAATTGGAATCTCTGTAAGCTGTGCTGCGGTATGCACAACGCTCTCCTCGATTGGAACGCTCATATAGCGGCAACCGAGATTTTCTGCGAGCTGTGCTGCAAGCCCCTTTGTCGTTGCAGAATTAAATTGACTTGGCATATTGACGAGCAGTACATTGTCTGCGCCGATAGCATCCACATAGAGGGCGGCAGCGACGGCGGAGTCAATGCCGCCTGAGATGCCGATAACAACGCGTTTCATGTGAATGCGTGCGAGGAATTTCTGAATGGCGTAGCGGATCATGTGATATTTTGAAGCGATAGGAGGCACGCTTGGAACTGTGCAGACAGGTGGGAGGTGTTGTGTGTCAAGGATCGTCATTCCTTCTGCGTAGGCGGGGGACATAAGGATGCGCTCACCTCCCGCATTAAATGCGTGTGCCCTGCCCGGGAAGGCGTATACGGTCTTACCTTTGTCTTGTAGACCGAGGGTATTGATATAGAGGATGTTTCTGTTCTTTTCTCGCGCTATATCCGCGAGCTTTTGTGCACCAAAGCAGACGGGAAAGGGAGAGGCGTCGGCAGCGATGATGATATTCTCATTTGGTACCGTATAGAGGAGCGGAGAAAACGATGTTCCTGCGTTGTGCAGAGATTGCTGTGCAACTTCGGTGCATGTGCCGTCCCGTACCAAAAGGAGCGTACGTAGGACGCCCGTGCAGTCCTCTGCTGCATTGCCAAAGAGTACTGTGATGTCTTCTGCGGCGGTAGCAATTTCATCGGCATATGCGGCGCAGTCGCGCAGAAAAGCAGGGATCTTCCACATATTGCCGAGAAAGAGCCCGGAGAGACTGAGTGCGGGGAATACTGCTAAGTCAATGCCCGCGGTTTTTGCCTCCTTTATTTTTTTGAGCATTGCAGCAGTATTGAGGTCAGGACGTCCAGGAATAACTTCCATTGAAATAAGTGCAATTTTCATTGTAATACTCCTTAATTTTAATTTTTATGGAATAAGTGGTGTATGATTCTATGATTATCCTTAGTATAGCATAGATGATTTCATATACCCAATTGGAAAGTTTTGAGATCTTCAAGTAGTGGATCGTTTGTCATAAATATATGATTGCTAGAATCAGTTCCATATGAGCATGTTCGTGTAGGTTTTTCAAACATATGTTACACGAGAGAGAAGAGGCGAAAGAGCCTCACGAGGAGACTTCCAACCTAAGGGAGTCATAGGGAAGTTGTTATACTCCGTGTTGCGCCGTGCAAGCTACATCTTGAAATCCTCAAATGAGTAAAACGTATGAGAGACATAAAACTCCTCGTTGTCCTTTCGGTGTGAACGCTCTACCTTACCATTATGTCTTAGGGCATAGGGACGAATCTTCTGGTGAGCAATGCCAAGACGCTTCAACTCCTTTTCAAACAGCGTCAGATTTTCTTCATCCGCCGCTTGGAAGCGCTTGGTAAACTCTGCTCCGTTATCCGTCTGTACTTTATGTATCTTGAATGGGAAACGGTGGATGAGCTGCTGTAGGAAGCACATAGACGAGTAGGTGGATTGTTCCTTGAATGCTACAATCAAGCGAAATTAATGGCAGCCTTTGTAACGCCGTGCTGATCTGCATAGGAAGGAATTGCTTGATAATACTTGATGTCCTGTGTTATGCTTCTCATGAGAAAGCCTATCCTTGGTGTGTGGTTTGTTTGGTAGATAGAGCATAACACAATTTAGCTTTCTCTTTTATTTACTTGTGTAACATATCTATTTTTAATCCTACAATACTATATGGGTATGTTCGTTACTGTCCATTGACAAAGAACCTGTTTTGTGATATGATACGAGCGATTAAGCCGAAGTGGCGGAATTGGCAGACGCAGCAGACTCAAAATCTGCCGTTGTTAGCAACGTGCCGGTTCGACCCCGGCCTTCGGCACCATAAAAGAGGATTTATGTGCAGAAAATTCCTAAGAGTAAAACAATGGCTCTTGGGAATTTTTTTATGAATTATATGTGTTATTATTTTTGTATATATTGACAGCTATATTAGAAAAGTGTATATTGTACAGCAAAAATTTTATTGCAGACATAGAAAGGAATGGTTACAGTTGGCGCATTATTATAGTGAACCATCACATACTTTTGGAGAATATCTGCTTATTCCAGGATATTCTTCGGCCGAGTGCTTTCCGGCAAACGTTTCTTTGTCTACTCCTCTCGTCAAGTTTCATCGTGATGAGAAACCTGCGCTTTCAATGAATATTCCACTTACCTCTGCGATCATGCAGGCCGTATCGAATGATACAATGGCCATTGCTCTTGCAAAAGAAGGCGGCATTTCTTTTATTTATGGCTCACAATCCATTGAAGATGAAGCAGCTATGGTTTCCCGTGTGAAAACCTATAAGTCTGGATTTGTCAGCAGCGACTCGAACATTAGTCCTGATACAACTCTTGGTGAAGTATTGGAACTTCTTGCAAAAACAGGGCATTCTACGATGGCAGTTACAGATGATGGCTGTGCTAATGGGAAATTGGTCGGTATTGTGACAAGTCGTGACTATCGTATTTCACGTATGTCACTTGACACAAAGGTCGCTACATTCATGACTCCATTTGAAAAACTTATCTGGGCAGATGCGGATTCTACTACACTTACACATGCTAATGATATTATTTGGGAGCGAAAATTAAATATGCTTCCATTGATTGATAAGAATCAACGTTTGCGTTATATGGTTTTTCGTAAGGATTACACGGATAATAAAGAGAACGAATTGGAACTTACAGATAGCAACAAGAGCTATATTGTTGGTGCTGGTATCAATACACGTGATTATGCAGAGCGTGTTCCTGCTCTCATTGCTGCGGGAGTAGATGTGCTTTGTATTGATTCATCCGAGGGGTTTTCTGAGTGGCAGAGAATAACTATTCAGCATATCAGAGAACAGTATGGTGACAGTGTCAAAGTCGGTGCAGGTAATATTGTTGACGGAGAAGGGTTTCGCTTTCTTGCGAATGCAGGGGCAGATTTCATTAAGGTTGGCATAGGCGGTGGTTCCATTTGTATTACTCGAGAGACGAAGGGGATTGGTCGTGGACAAGCTACAGCATTGATTGATGTTTGTGCAGAACGTGATAAATATTTTAAGGAAACTGGAGTTTATATTCCCGTCTGTTCGGACGGCGGTATTGTTTATGATTATCATATGACATTAGCTCTTGCAATGGGGGCAGATTTTCTTATGCTGGGGCGTTATTTTTCGCGCTTTGATGAGAGTCCAACAGATCGCGTTATGGTCAATGGCACTTACTATAAGGAGTACTGGGGCGAAGGGTCAAATCGTGCACGTAACTGGCAGCGATATGATCTCGGCGGCAGTAAAAAACTATCCTTTGAGGAGGGGGTTGATTCCTATGTTCCCTATGCAGGTCCTCTGAAGGACAATGTGCAGACTACTCTTTCGAAGATTCGTTCTACTATGTGTAACTGTGGAGCACTTAGTCTGCCCGAATTTCGTGATAAGGCAAAATTGACACTTGTGTCCTCCACAAGTATTGTAGAAGGAGGTGCACACGACGTTATCCTGCGGGATAAACTTGGTCGCGACTAAAATAAGAGAAAAATAAAAACCACCAGGTTAACTGGTGGTTTTTATTTTACAAATATGATTCAAAAAGATCCATATCAAGGATACGAATGCTGCGTCCTGTCGTTTCTATGATTCCCTCACGCTGCATGGCGCTGATCTCGCGTGAGAGGGATGGGCGGCTGACGGCCAGATAGGCAGCAATAAACTCACGGCTGACTGTGAGAGTGACGTGCCCGGTTTCATCGACATGTGGAAAGAGGTAGCGAACGATCTTTTCACGCAGCGTTCCGCTCGCAAGGATTTTGAGCTTTGTGTGCATCCCATATGCTTTTTCTGCAAAAATCTTCATGAGATTTCTCTGTACAATGAGCGCACTGCGGCGTGGCGTATCCCCAACATCCAATGTGAAGAGATGGCTGGATACCTCGAGGAGATTTACCTTCGTAACAGCGCGAACATACATATCATACGGACGGCGTAGTACCTCGTAGATCTCACCAAACATGTCGCCTGGATGGTTGATCTCGGAGATGAAAATTTGGCGCCCGGAATATGTGTCTTTCAGAATGTGTACTTCGCCCTCGAGCAGAATGTACAGCGAACGGGGCATATCACCATCATGAAATATAATTGTACCCTTTTGGTAACTGTGCAGAGAGACTTCACTCGAGGCAAGCAGTTCCTTTAGATCTTTTTCGTGCATTCCTTGTGCTAGCGATGTATTTGCGAGAATCTGCGCGGCATTTTCTTTGTCGCTTATCGCCATGACCTTACTCCTTTATGAGGACGTGCTCGATCTCTGTGATGTACATGGTATGATAATCATCCTCTGTGTAATGGACATGAGGATTGTCCTTTATCGGTACCACGCTCATATCTCGTTCAGTGAAGAAACGCTCCTCTAATGGCTGCGCATAGAGTTTCTTTGTTAGTAACGTAAGGCGCGCTTCTTCAAAGTAAGTATATGAACTGTACTGTTTCATCATTAAACCACTCTTTGCGATTTTGTCCTCATCTCGGCCAGAGACTGTTCCGAAATATTGCATCATAGGTTTGTGTTTTCGATCAAAAACCGAGAGTGCCATATACGCTGCTCCATCGACGAATTCCTTTGTATAGCGTGAGGGACGGATAAATACATAGGCAACAGGATGTGCCCAAAGTATACCGAAACCACCCCAAGAGGCAGTCATTGCATTTACCTTTCCATTCCATTCTGCGCTGATAAGCATCCAGTCTTGACCTATGAGTTGAAATACATTGTCTGTAATATCTGTTGGATGAATTTCTCTGATGGACATGATGAAACCTCCTTGATGGTTGTGTCCTAAAACAGCTTTTATTATAGCACAGACTGTAAAGGAAAAGTGCACAAAAAACCGCCCTGCTTAAGGCGGTTATCATATACGATGGTGCTCACTGAGGGATTCGAACCCCCGACCCCCTCCATGTGACGGAGATGCTCTACCAACTGAGCTAAGTGAGCCTGAGATGAAAAAATCCGCACGATTGCGGATGAAAAATCAAATGGTGGGGTTAACAAGATTCGAACTTGTGACCTCCTCGATGTCAACGAGACACTCTAACCAACTGAGCTATAACCCCTTGTTCGAATACTGTTCAAACGACAAGGTGGATTATATCAGATTGCAGTCTATCCTGTCAACCCATGACTATAGATTTTTAAGCTTTTGATATAACATAAGTGCTTTGATATAATGTTGTAAGAGGACTCAATATATGATAAAGTGAAGTATATCAGTCAATGTAAGAAATATAAAGTTGACTTTGGAGGTAGTTTGGAAATGATGCACCATTTGCACATGCGTGTTCTTGGACATCGTATCATGCGTTATGCCGGGATGGCACTTGGGTGTTTTATTGCGAGCAGTGCAATCAATCTGTTCTTAATCCCAGCACATCTGCTCACTGGTGGTGCGACGGGCATCGCTATGATTGTTTACTATCTATTTGGTCTTCCAATCGGTCTTCAGACTTTTATTTATAATATCCCGCTTCTTTTCATGGCATGGAAACTCATGGGGCCGAGTTACACGGTTGATATTATTATTGGAACGGCAATATTCTCTTGTTTCCTAGATCTAACGCGGTCATTTAATGCATATGCTCCCGTCAATGATATGATGCTCACCACTGTCTATGGTGGTGTATTTGCTGGTTTAGGATATGGTCTCGTATTTCGCATGAACGGTAGTACAGGGGGATTTGATATTCTCGCGGCCATTGTGCGGAAATATTATGACCTGCATATGGGTGGTGTGCTTTTTTCGCTGAACTGTCTTATCATGTTAGTTGCAGCATTTCTCTTTGGTATGGCGCCCGCCATGTTCACTCTTTTATATATGTTTATTAATGCAACTGTAGTGGATAAGATTATTGCAGGATTCAATCACCGTAAAGCAGTGCTTATTGTTTCAGATAAATACAAGGAGATTGCAGAAAGTATTATTGATGAGATGCATCGTGGTGTAACATTTTTACATGGGCAAGGAGCGTATACTCGCAGAGAGAGAAATCTCGTTTTTGTTGCGGTTGGGACAACTCAAGTGGGAAAGCTGAAGATGATTGTTCACAGCGTTGACCCACATGCATTTGTTATCATAATGGCTGCGAATGAGGTTATGGGACGTGGCTTTGGCCGTATCAATCAAAATGACCCTTCAGCGGCAGACGACTTGGATGATGACAATGAAAGGAAGTGAATTCTGTGTCACAGCTTTGTATTGATGTAACCTATATTCTTAACAGTGGATTTCTTGTACGTGTCAATGATATTTTGCTTGTCTTTGACGACTTTGATGATCCTTCTGGTACAGTTCTCGAAGCAGTGAAGAAAAATGATTATGCACGGCTTTATTTTTTTTGTTCTCATTCGCATTTCGATCACTTCAGCCCACATATTATGCAGTTTACGAATGAAGTATCATTTTATATTCTAAGCGATGATATAAAAAAGTTATCCTCCGCCGGTCGTATGCCTCCTGATAAGACAATATGGATGCCTGTCTATGATTCGTGGAAGGATGATTTTATACAGGTAACGTCATTTTCCTCTACAGACGAGGGAACTTCGTTTCTGGTTGAGGTTGCAGACAGAAAAATATTTCATGCAGGGGATTTTAACTGGTGGGACTGGCTAGGAGATACAGCTGAGAATCGAAAACTTGCGGAGAACGCATTTCGTAAACAAATGAAACACTTGGCAGGATTATCCTTTGATGTAGCATTTTTTCCTGTCGATGGGCGCTTGGGAGATTCAATGGCACGCGGTGCTGAGGTGTTCTGTAAGGAGACAGATACCCATGCACTTGTGACCATGCACTCTGTTGGGTATCCTGTTTGGAGGCCGCCTTCAGATTTTTTTGCATTGGGGCATAAAATTCCTGTGTGGTCGCCGCGCACACCAGGAGAACAGCATTCTTTTTGAAATTTGTATTGAAATATAGGAGGGCTTTCGGTAGAATGAGTAAGAAAATTTATCTTCTCGTACTTTTTATGCTTATTGGTGCTGCAGTATTCTTTGCTGCAAGCCATAGTGGAAGTGCAGGAATGTCGTTTCACATGCTTTTAGATGACAAAAAAGAAGGAGAGAGTGCAGTCGTGGAAAATCGCATTGCAGTATTTAAGACGAATAAAGGAATCTTTGAGGTAGAATTGTTTGAGGATAAAGCACCAATAACAACAAAGAATTTTATTGATCTTGCAGAAAAAGGATTTTATGATGGTCTTATTTTTCACCGCATCATTGATGGCTTTATGATTCAGGGCGGTGATCCGAACGGCAACGGTACAGGAGGACCTGGGTATCATATTCCAGATGAGTTTGATCCAGAACTTCGCCACGATGATGAGGGGATTCTCTCCATGGCGAATGCAGGACCGAATACTGGGGGAAGTCAATTTTTTATTACACTTGCAGCGACGCCATGGCTTGACGATCATCATGCTGTCTTTGGAAAAGTCATTCACGGGATGGATGTTGTGCACGATATAGGACATACAAAAACTGGTTATGCAGACCGTCCCGTCCATGATGTTACGATTGAAAAGCTCACGATCAAAAAAGCGCAGGAATGAATTATGCCTATCTTTTGTTATGTGCAGATGGAACGCTTTATGCAGGATGGACAAATGATCTTGAACGTCGATTGCGTGCGCATAATAAGGGAAACGGAGCAAGGTATACGCGTAGCAGGCGGCCAGTGTACTTCGTGTATGCAGAAGAATTTGCCCGAAGAGAAGATGCACAAAAACGAGAATGTCAACTCAAAAAACTTCGGCGTAATGAGAGACTTTCTCTTGTTCACAGCAGACAATCAAATGAACCGATGAGAGCCCTGCTCAGCTGCGTTAATACTTGTGTGCTTGGAGAAGGAATAAATCATTCAATATTCTCGGATAAATATGATAAAGGAGGTAATTTCATGACAGAAAAAAAGGTCATGTTAACGGAAGACGGATATAATAAACTCGTTGAAAAGCTGAACTACCTAAAAAGCGTCCGCCGTATCGAAGTAGCGGAACGTCTAAAGGCAGCCATTGCACTTGGGGATCTTTCTGAGAACTCTGAGTATGATGATGCTAAAAATGAGCAAGCATTTCTTGAAGGTGAGATTCAAGAGCTTGAAACTAAAATACGGAATTCTGATATTATCAAAGCAGGCGATGGGAAAACCGTTACAATGGGTAGCCGCGTCACTGTGAAGGATATAGAGTTTGATGAAGATGAAACATTCCTTATTGTTGGCTCGACAGAGGCTGACCCAGACGAAGGGAAAATTTCTAATGAGTCGCCGCTCGGTATGGTGCTCCTTGGACAGAAAATCGGGAAAGTGATTCAGGTTCATGCACCAGCAGGGATCATCCAATATAAGATTATTGATATTAAGAAGTGAGAGGAACATCTATGGCGGAGGAAAAGGAGAATCTGGAGAATTTAACAGAGCAAGATCTGAGTGAAATGATGCGTGTTCGCCGCGAAAAAATGGAAGATTTTCGCGCGATGGGGGTAGCACCTTTCGGACATCGATTCGAGGTTGCTGATTATGCTGCGGATCTTCAAAAACAGTATGCTTATCTCGAAGAAGATGAAGAAGGTGGGAAAACACGTATAGCTGGTCGTCTTATGGCGATTCGTGGTCATGGAAAAGCTTCTTTTTCCACGCTTAATGACCGTACAGGAAATATCCAGATTTATTTTAAGTTGGATATTCTTGGTGAACGGAAATATAAAGAAGAATTTAAGCGTCTGGATATTGGAGATATTGTTGGCGTTTCTGGAACTGTATTTAAGACACGCCGAGGTGAGGTGACAGTCCGTGTAGAAGATTTTGAACTCCTCTCAAAATCACTCCGTCCGCTTCCAGAAAAATTCCATGGGCTAAAGGATGTTGATACACGTTATCGTCAACGCTATCTCGATCTTATGGTCAATTATGAGATACGTGATATATTCCGAAAACGGACTAAAATCATACAGTCCATTCGGCGCTATCTTGATGAACGAGACTTTCTTGAAGTCGAGACGCCTGTTTTATCTACGATTGCAGGAGGGGCAGCGGCGCGTCCTTTTATCACACATCATAATGCACTTGATATTGATTTGTATCTCCGTATTGCGACAGAGCTTAGCCTTAAGCGTTTAATTGTCGGTGGATTAGACCGTGTTTATGAAATGGGCCGTATTTTCCGCAATGAGGGGATGGATATACGTCACAATCCTGAATTCACATCAATTGAAATTTATCAAGCATTTGCAGATTACCGCGATCTCATGAATATCACTGAGGGAATCGTTTGTCAGGCTGCGCTGGATGTTCTCGGCACAACAAAGATCCATTATCAAGGAACGGATATTGATCTTGGCCAGATACGTACCATTAGCATGAATGATGCGGTTTATGATGTGACGGGGAAAAATTTTCTGTCTTATAAAACATTGAACGAGGCACGGCAAGCAGCAAAGGAACTTCAAGTTCCTTTCGAGGAACGTTATGGTATCGGTGGAATCTTAAATGCAGTATTTGAGGATAGGGTAGAAGAAAAACTCATTCAGCCCACATTTATCATTGGTCATCCCACAGAAATATCACCTCTGGCTAAGAAAAATCCAGATGATCCGCGCATCACTGATCGATTTGAATTTTTTGTTTACGGTCGTGAGCTTGCAAATGGGTTTACGGAGCTGAATGATCCTATTGATCAAGAACAGCGTTTCTTGGAGCAGCTTCAGCAGCGTGCAGCCGGAGACGCAGAAGCACATGTTATGGATCGTGACTTTATTACAGCACTTGAGTATGGTTTGCCGCCAACAGGCGGATTAGGCATTGGCATCGATCGTCTTGTGATGCTGCTGACGGATAGCCCATCTATCCGTGATGTCTTGCTCTTTCCAACAATGAAACCTCTCAATGGATAACATAGTATGTATGATGGTATATGGTAATGCCACAAGGAGCGATAAAAATGAAGTTGGTTGTGACCATTGTCGGGCGAGATCAGGTTGGTATTGTAGCGATGGTGAGTGGACTTCTAGCGGAGCAGCGTGTCAATATTCTCAATGTCAACCAGAATATCATAGATGGTTTTTTTAATATGGTAATGATTGCAGAGATGCCGGATCATGCGGGAATTCATCTTAAGGAGCTGCAGGAGCTCTTGCGCCAAAAAGGAGAGGAGCGAGGTCTTGAGATCAAACTCCAACATCAAGAGATCTTTCAGGTTATGCATAGCATCTGAGAGAGGGGCAGCAGCGTGATTACTTTTGAGGATATCCGAGAAACCAATCGGATGATTACAGAAAACCGACTCGATGTACGTACCATCACAATGGGGATTTCTTTGCGTGATTGTGCGCACCCTAATATTGAACAATTTTGCCAGAATATCTATGAAAAAATTACACATGCAGCAGAATTTCTTGTGCGTACTGGTGAAGATATTGAAATGGAATATGGCATTCCCATTATCAATAAACGTATTTCGGTCACACCAATTGCGATTGCAGCGGATGCCTGTAAAACGGATTCCTTTGTTCCAGTAGCAGAAGTACTTGACCGTGCAGGAAAGGCAGTTGGTGTTAATTTTATTGGTGGGTTTTCAGCAGTCGTTGAAAAAGGGATGACACATGGTGACCGTGTACTAATTGATTCTATTCCACAGGCCATGGCATCAACGGATATTGTATGTTCATCAGTGAATATAGGATCAACAAAAGCGGGAATCAATATGGATGCCGTGCGTGAGATGGGGGATACGATCAAACGTACAGCAGAACTCACACGGGAACAAGAAGCTCTTGGGTGTGCGAAGATCGTTGTGTTTTGCAATGCACCTGGAGATAATCCTTTTATGGCAGGTGCATTCCATGGTGTTTCTGAGGGAGATCGTGTCATTAATGTTGGTGTCAGCGGTCCCGGCGTTGTAAAGCATGCCTTGGAAGATCTGAAGGGAGCGGATTTTACCGAGGTCGCAGAAACAATTAAACGTACGGCATTTAAGATTACACGCGTTGGACAACTTGTTGCACGTGAAGCATCACGGCGACTTGGTGTTCCGTTTGGCATTATCGATCTTTCTCTTGCCCCAACTTCTGCGGTAGGGGACAGCGTTGCACGCATCTTGGAGGAAATGGGGATTGAGAGCTGTGGTGCACCGGGAACAACGGCAGCACTTGCACTACTCAATGACGCTGTCAAGAAAGGGGGGCTCATGGCAAGTTCACATGTTGGTGGGCTTTCTGGGGCATTCATTCCTGTGAGTGAAGATGAGGGAATGATTGATGCTGTGCAGCGCGGCAGTCTATCAATTGAAAAACTCGAAGCGATGACTTGTGTTTGCTCCGTTGGACTTGATATGATTGCCATAGAGGGAGATACCCCGGCAGCGACGATTGCCAGTATCATTGCCGATGAGGCTGCCATTGGTATGGTGAATAATAAGACGACAGCTGTACGGATTATTCCGGTTCCTGGAAAGAAAGTCGGTGAGGGGGTATCGTTTGGTGGGCTTTTAGGTTACTCACCAATTGTTCCTATACGCAGTGCTTTTAGTTCAGCCGCGTTTATTGCGCGAGGCGGGCGCATCCCTGCACCGACGCGTTCCATGACAAATTAGCAATGAGAGTAACAAAAGCAATAAAAGCAGAGCAGCTTCGCATTCTTAAAGAAACCTATCCAAATGCAAAACCTGCACTGCACTTTAACAGTCCATTTGAACTTCTGATTGCAGTGATTCTGTCTGCACAATGCACGGATGTTCGCGTCAATATCGTGACAGGGAGGCTTTTTCTTAAGGCAAACACGCCAGAGGCGATTGTGGCACTTGGTCAAGAGGAACTTGAAGCGGCGGTTCATGATTGTGGATTTTTCCGTATGAAAGCAAAGCATATTCTTGAGACTTGTGATATTATTTTACAGCAGTATGGCGGGGAAGTTCCGGCAGATTTCGAGGCGTTGCAGAAACTCCCGGGCGTTGGGCGTAAAACAGCGAATGTTGTTATGAGTGTGGCATTTCATGAACCTGCAATTGCCGTAGATACTCATGTGTTTCGGGTATCAAACCGTCTTCATCTAGCCGTCGGAAAGACGCCGCTAGAAGTCGAAAAAGGTCTCCAGAAAGCGATTCCACGAGAGAATTGGAGCGATGCACATCATTGGTTAATTCTGCATGGGCGTCAACTTTGCAAGGCACGCAAGCCGCTCTGCGAAAAGTGTCCGTTGAATCTTATTTGCCCGAGTGCAGCAGTGGCATAGAGAGTAGTGAGATGGATGATTTTTCGAAAGGCACGTTTTGGTGATGTTGAGCATATATACGATTTAATTCACGGATATGCTATGAGAGGAGAGATGCTCACACGTTCACGGAATACGCTCTATGAGAATCTGAGAGACATGGTTGTTGCGGAGGAACATGAAGAGGTTGTTGGTGTCGGCTCACTGCATATCATGTGGGACAGGCTCGCTGAGGTGCGTATGATGGCGATTGCTTCCACACATATAAGACAGGGGATTGGTGCCGAGATTGTTCGCCGTTTGCTTGCGGAGGGAGAATCACTTGGCATTGAGAAAGTTTTTACACTGACCTATAAACCTGAATTTTTTCATCGTCTGGGGTTTATCCGTATCAGCCGTGAGGAGCTTCCGCAGAAAGTTTGGAAAGAGTGCATCGATTGCCCTAAATATCCAAACTGCGATGAAATTGCCATGATAAAAGTATAACGGAGGTAGGTTTGCTATGATAGTTGTTATGAATCCAAGAGCCACACAGGAAAATATTGACCAGGTCGTTGCAAAGATCGAGCAGGCAGGCTTGCGTACACATCCGTCCAAAGGAGAAGATCGCATTATCATTGGCGTCATTGGTGACAAGAACCGTATTGCAAGACTGGAAATGAATATGATGGAAGGTGTGGAGAAAACGGTTCGTATTACAGAAAAATATAAACTTGTCAGCCGAGATTTTCACCCTGCTGATACGATTGTAGATGTGGCAGGGTTTCCAGTCGGTGGGGAAACACTTGCAATTATGGCGGGACCGTGCTCTGTCGAAAGCTATGACCAACTTTATGATATTGCCGTTAAAGTAAAGGAAGCTGGTGCTCAGTTCCTGCGTGGTGGAGCATTTAAGCCGCGTACAAGCCCTTATGATTTTCAAGGGCTTGGTCTTGATGGGTTAAAAATTCTCCGTGAGGTAGGAGAAAAGACAGGTCTGCGCATTGTTACAGAAATCGTAGATAAGGACGATATTGACATGGTATCTGAATATGCCGACTTGTTGCAGGTCGGTGCGCGCAATATGCAGAATTTCCAGATGTTAAAAGCACTTGGCAAGGCGAAAAAGCCTGTTCTTTTTAAGAGAGGTCTTTCGGCAACCATCAGTGAATGGCTGAATGCTGCTGAGTATATTGTATCAGGCGGCAATGGAAATATCATTTTCTGTGAGCGCGGTATCCGAACCTATGAAAATTATACCCGTAATACGATGGATCTCAATGCTGTTGCTGCACTTAAAGAACTTACGCATTTTCCTATTATTGCCGATCCCAGTCACGGAACTGGTCGGTGGCAGCTGGTTAGACCACTTGCGCGCGCATCAGTTGCTGTTGGGGCGGATGGTCTCATCGTCGAGGTACACTGTAATCCGGAACTTGCACTCTCAGATGGTGATCAGAGCCTCATTCCACAAAAATTTGATATGCTCATGGATGAGGTGCGCCAAATCGCACCTGCCGTTGGGCGTCGTATATGAGGACAAAGCTTGCTATCATCGGTGTGGGGCTTATCGGCGGCTCACTTGGACTTTGCCTCAAAGATAAACTCGGAGATGATATATATATTACAGGGCTGTGTCGGACAGAGAAATCCATGCACGAAGCTCTTGAAATGGGTGCAGTGGACAGTGCCTCTGCTCACTTTGCAGAGGTTGTAGGAGAGGCAGATATTATTTTTCTCAGCACACCTGTCCTGCAAATTGTTCCTATGGTCGATCAGCTTCTTCCTTTTATAAAAAAAGGTGCAATCCTTACAGATGCCGGCAGCACAAAAGGTTATTTGTGTGAACATCTAAAAAGGATTTTACCACAGGACATCTATTATATTGCAGGGCATCCAATGACGGGAAGGGAGAAGAGCGGTGTCAAAGCTGCAATGAAGGATCTCTTTGTTGGGAAGGCATATGTTATCATTGATGATCCTACTGTGCCACAGTTTGTAAAAGACCGGCTGATGCACCTCCTGAAGCATACAGGAGCAAATTTTACGTCACTGGACCTCGCGCGGCATGACCGCTGCGCAGCAGTGATCAGTCACGTTCCGCACCTTACAGCAGCAGCGCTCGTCACGTTGCTCAATCGCAGCGGTGATGATTTGGAAGCATGTTTAAAGCTTATTGGTGGTGGTTTCAAGGATACAACACGTATTGCCTCGTCCAATGCAGATATGTGGGCGGATATTTGCATGACCAACCAGGGACCAATCATTGATGGACTGCGTGAGCTACTGCTTGTTCTTAATGAGCTCATTTCTTCTGTTGAAAAGGGGGATCGGCAGGCAATTTTTAATTATTTTATGGCGGCCAAAGAACGTCGTGACCGCATTCTTTATGATGCGGAGAAGAAATTCGATACAAATTAATTTTAATATATGCTTTTTTTTAGAACATATATATGATATAATGATCGTGGAGATCTGTGTATATCCTGTTAGGGGGTGTAATCGTGAAGAAAACTAGAATATCTACACGGCGTCAGTCGGAGATTTTACAGTATATCAAAGATTTTCTGATCGATAACGGATATCCACCATCGGTGCGTGAGATTGGAATGGCAGTTGGGCTTAAGTCGAGTTCTACTGTACACCGTTATCTTGCGATGTTGGAAGACAATGGAGCAATTCGTCGAAATCCAACAAAACCGCGTGCCATTGATATCATGGGAGAGAACCCATGGGGACGTACAACTCCTGTTCCCCTTGTCGGAACGGTAACAGCCGGCGAACCGATTCTTGCAGAACAAAATGTTGAGGAAGTTTTTTCTTTTCCACGAGCATTGCTTGGAACCTCAGAAGAGGTTTTTATGTTGCGAGTCCAAGGCGATAGTATGATTAATGTTGGTATATTTGATGGAGATTATGTTCTTGTTCGTCAGCAGCCAACAGCAGATAATGGTGATATTGTTGTTGCATTGATTGATGGCGAGACCGCAACAGTAAAGCGTTTTTTTCGTGAAAAAGACTGTATACGCCTACAGCCAGAAAATGATTTCATGGAACCATTCTATGAAACAGATGTCAGTATTCTTGGCAAAGTGATTGGGTTGTATCGGCACATATAGTAGGGTGTACGGACATATGGGTGTCATGCAGGGGCGTGGCGCTCTTTTCTTTTTATCGGAAGAATGTTATAATAACTCTGTTTTTCTTTTACGATAGGATGACATATGGAAAAAACGGAACTGCGAAGTGGATATACAACAGGAGCCTGCGCTGCTGCAGGTGTTAAGGCAGCCTTTTTATTTCATGCAGGAGAGGACTGGCGTGAGGTGCCTATCACGGCCCTAGATGGTACGCCTCTTATGATTCCAGTGAAGAATGTCATTCATACACTCGATGGAATTTGTGCAGAGGTTGTAAAATTTTCTGGAGACGATCCGGATATTACGAATGGGGTTTCTGTATTCACGACAGTACAAATGCGCGGTGGGGTTCCTGGCATTGAGTTTCGTGCAGGCGAAGGTGTCGGAACAGTGACAAAGCGTGGAATGAGTTTGCCGGTCGGAGAACCTTCGATCAATAAGGGGCCACGTGAACTCATTCGTCAAGTCGTCGCAGAGATGACTGGTCAAGAAGATTTTGGCGCTGTGGTAACAATTTCGATTCCTGCCGGGACAGAACTTGCGAAAAAGACACTTAATCCTGTACTTGGGATAGAGGGAGGAATTTCAGTCATCGGGACGACGGGGGTTCTACGGCCTATGTCGGAAGAGGCGTTTAAAGATTCTCTCGTCCCGCAAATTGATGTAGCTCTTGCAGCGGGAGAAGACTGCCTCGTTTTTGTTCCTGGAAAAATTGGTGAACGAATCGCGCTTGCACGGGGCATTCCTCAATCGGCAATCATTGAGACAAGTAATTTTATAGGTTTCATGCTTGATCGATCAGCAGAACGCGAAGCTAAGAATATTTTGATTCTTGGACACACTGGGAAGCTTGTTAAAATTGCAGCGGGTGTATTTCATACACACAATCGCATGGCAGATGCACGCCTTGAAACCCTTGCAGCCTATGGTGCGGCAGAAGGTCTTGGGACAGAGAATGTGCGTGCTGTGCTTGCAGCAAATACGACAGAAGATGCTATGGAGATTATCGCTGTATCGGGTCTCATGGAATCTGTATGTCGTGTTATTGCAGAGCGTGTTCATATACGTGCAGAGCGGTATCTCTTTGGAAAGGTTCGTGTCGGTGCAGTTATGGTGAATTTTGCTGGAGATCTTCTTGGTATAGATGATACTGCGAAGTCAATTGCACGTGAACATGGCTGGAGACTTGGGGAATGATATATAAAATTATTGTAGTCGGGATAGGGCCTGGGGATGCTTCCTATATTTTGCCCAAAGCACTGAATATTATCCAAAATGCACGTATACTAGTAGGAGGTCGTCGTGCCCTTTCCGATTTTTCATCAGGTCATGCAAAAGAATGCACTGTAGGGGCGGATATACCAGCGGTACTCAATTTTATTCGCAATTCTCTCAAAGAGGATAATGTTGTGGTAATGGTATCTGGTGACCCTGGGTACTATTCTCTGCTTGATGCGCTGCGCCGCACCTTTAAGGCTGAGCAAATTGAGGTTATCCCTGGGCTTAGTTCCTTTCAACTTGCCTTTGCACGGCTTGCTCTTCCTTGGCATCATGCACGGTTGCTGAGTTTTCATGGGCGATTGCCTAGTTCGGAAGAACTAAATTATAACCCCTCATCTGTGCTTGGCATGCTGTCGGATGGGCATAATGATTCACGACTAATCGCGCAATGCCTCCTTACACATGGTTGGCATGTCTATGACAGAATGTACATTTGTACACATCTTTCTTATGAAGATGAGGAGATAGTGGAGAAAACACTTGGTACAGCAGCACAAGAACCTGGGGTGGGACATGGTGTTCTCATTGTCTGTGCGGCTGAGGAGAATAGAGCATGAATATTGGCATTAAAGATGATGACTTTATACGTGGCAAGGTGCCTATGACGAAAGAGGAGATAAGAATCCTCACACTTGCAAAGGCGAATATTAAACCCTCTGCAACTGTCTATGATGTAGGTGCAGGAACTGGATCGATCTCTATTGAGGCAGCACGGCTTGCGCCTAATGGGCATGTATACGCAATTGAGAAAAATCCAGAGGGAACAAAGCTTATTATAGAAAATGCAAAGCGTTTTCATGTAGAAAATATTACAGTGGTTGAAGGGGCAGCGCCCGATGCTCTTTCGGGGCTCCCACTTCTTGATATTGCAATCATTGGGGGGAGTGGTCAGCGTTTGGCAGAGATCCTCGATATTCTCAGCGAGCGTTTGCGTCCAGATGGACGTATTGTAGTGAATGCAATCACAATACAGACTGTTGCTGCATGTCTTAACTATTTCCACTCAAACGCAGATCGCTACATATACGAGGCTATGCAGGTACAAATCAGTCGACTTGAACGTGTCGGTCCATATGATATGGCAAAGGCACTCAATCCTATTTATATTATTACAGCAGAGAGAAAGTGAGGGGGATATGATTCATATTGTTGGGGCGGGCCCTGGGGATCCAGATCTTATTACAGTCAAAGGGGCACGCTATCTTGCAGAAGCAGATGTTATTATCTATGCAGGTTCTCTTGTGAACCCTGCTTTGCTGAACATTTGTAAAAAAGGGGCAGAGATCCATAACTCTGCGCATATGACTTTGGATGAAGTAGTGGATGTGATTGCCCGTGCAGAATCTGAGGGGAAGATGACTGTTCGTTTGCATACAGGTGATCCTGCTATTTATGGTGCAATCCAGGAGCAAATGGATGCGTGGGAAAAACGTGGCTTTGCATATGATGTCGTACCTGGTGTGAGTTCTTTTCTAGGAACAGCGGCAGTGCTTCGTCAAGAATACACATTGCCGGGGATTTCACAGACGGTTATTATCACACGAAATGAAGGGAGGACACCTGTTCCGGAGAGGGAAAAACTGCGTAGTCTTGCGGCACACCATGCGACGATGTGTATCTTTTTGTCCATTTCGATGATTGACGAAGTTGCTGCGGAACTTATTTCCGGTGGTTATGAGCATACCACACCTGTTGCTATTGTGCAGAAGGCGACATGGCCGGAGCAAAAGATTTTGCGTGGTACACTTGCGACGATTGCAGAGCAGGTTGCGGATGAGGAAATTGACCGTACAGCAATGATTGTGGTGGGGGACTGCCTAGGCGCTGAATATGAACTATCCAAGCTCTATGCGCCCGGATTCTCACATATGTTTCGGGATGCAAAATAGTGAGAACGGCTATATTTGCGCTTACACCAGAGGGAGGTCTCCTTGCGCTTCGTCTGCGTGACGTGGTGACAGAGGCAACTCTATTCTTACCTGAACGTATACAGCATCATATCCCGGCAGAGTGCAATGCGCAATATTTTAAGCGTCTGGCTGAGGTGGTAAATACTGCATTTACCCGTTATGACGCCTTGGTTTTTGTAATGGCAACGGGGATTGTTGTCCGTATGATTGCGCCCCATGTAAAAAGTAAGCTGTATGACCCTGCCGTATTAGTCTTTGATGAACAGGGTCAGCATGGGATCAGCCTCCTTTCCGGGCATATTGGTGGAGCAAATGCGCTTACACAAAAACTCTGCTTTGCTATTGGTGCTGATCCAGTGATCACGACAGCTACAGATGTGACGGGGCGATTGGCACCAGATGCTGTGGCAGCCCAGCTTGCGTTACGTCCTGTACCCAAAAGAGCAATCCAAGTACTAAATACTGCGCTTTTAGAGGGGCATAGAATAAAATATCTGCTGGATATGGAGCTTTTACATAGAGCGTTTTATACATCTGCTCTTTCTAGAGAAAATATTTCTGTTGTGCCGTTTCACGATGTACCGACACACTCCTCTGATGGAGAATACCGTGTCATTATAACGTCGGCGGCATGCGTTCCACAGGAAACGGAGATTCCGGAACGTACACTTTATCTTGTTCCGCGTCGTTTGATTGCAGGTGTTGGGTGTCGTGCGGGGATACCGGAGGCAGATATTCTGCACGCACTCGCAGAGGCTTGCCGCATGATTGACAGAGATATATCGTTCATTGATTTTCTGGCAAGTACGGAGGTTAAGAGCAAAGAAGCGGGGCTTCTCGCAGCAGCACGGACTTTGGAACGGGATATATGCTTTTATACACAAGATGAGCTTATAAATATGGTGGAGAAATATGGACTCATAGAATCCAATTTCGTGAAAAAAACCATTGGTGTCGGGAATGTTTCAGAGGCGGCGGCACTTTGTGCTGCAGCTGGGAAAGGCGGGCGTATGGCGCTCGGAAAAACGATTTTTGGGAAAGTGACGGTAGCACTTTTATGGGAAAAATAAGTGTTGTAGGGATAGGTCCCGGTAGTCTGGATGATATGACATATCGTGCACGACGGACAATTGAAGAGGCATCGGTAGTTGTTGGATATAATCGGTATGTGGCGCTTATAAAAGATCTTGTTGCAGGGAAAAAAGTGCTGGATACAGGAATGACACAAGAGATTGATCGCTGTCGCGCTGCTTTGAAAGAAGCCTCGGCAGGAGAGAGCGTTGTTGTTATCTCAAGTGGTGATTCCGGTATCTATGGAATGGCAGGACTTGTCCTTGAACTTCTTGTGAAGATGGAACCGGCATCCCGTCCTGATTTTGGCGGTGTCGTTCCAGGCGTATCAGCAATGAGTGCAGCGGCCGCACTTTTGGGCGCTCCTATTATGCATGATTTTGTGGTGATCAGCCTATCTGATTTGCTTACTCCTTGGGAGACCATTCAAGAACGGGCAGAGCTTGCTGCAAAGGGAGATTTCGTCGTTGCACTTTATAATCCGCGAAGTAACAAGCGTGTGAACCAAATTGATATTGTACAGGATATTTTCCTGCGGCACCGCTCATCCGATACACCAGTCGGCATTGTGACAGGTGCAAGCCGCGAGAACGAAGTCAAAAAAATATCGACACTCGGTACTTTTACAAAAGAAGATATTAATATGTTTTCGATTGTCATTATTGGGAACTCCAAAACTCGTATCGTGAATGATTGGATGATTACACCACGAGGCTATCAAAAGAGGGAGCCAGGACTTTGATTTTCGTAGCAGCAGGCACGCAGGATGGTCGCACGTTGGTGCGTCTGCTATGCGATGCGGGACACGATATAGTGGCTTCGGTTGTCAGTTCCTACGGGGAACAACTGCTTGCTGCCCAGAAGAAAGCAGGCGGTGGACAGCTGATCATTAACGACAGCCCACTCGATGAAGGTGAACTGCAGTCCTTTTTTGCCACGCATCATATTCGTGTCTTTGTGGATGCAACACATCCTTATGCCATCAATGTGTCGCGTAATGCCATGACGGCGTGTGCATTATCTCAGATACCTTATATTCGTTATGAACGAGATATAACAGATGTTTCCTATGAGAAGATTCATCTTGTCCATGGTTATGAGGAAGCTGCAGAGGTGTCAGCAAGCCTTGGTAAAACGGTATTTTTGACAACGGGTAGCCGAAATCTTGAACGCTTCGTGAAAGCCCCTGTACTCGCAGGGTGTACCTTGATTGCACGTGTTTTGCCAACAGAGGATGTTGTTGGTCTTTGTGAACATCTTGGACTAACCCCAGCACAAATTATTGCTATGCAGGGACCATTCTCACGTGAACTCAACCGTGCCATGTATGAGAAGTATGGTGCAGATGTAATTGTGACGAAAAATAGTGGTACAATTGGCGGAACTGATGAGAAATTCCAAGCAGCAAAGGATCTTGATATTCCTGTTGTTGTCATCGATAGGCCTGTACTCGAATACCCCAATATAGCACATACATTTTCAGAGGTAGAGCTGTTTGTGAGCTCCGTCGTCTGAGCATTGAAATAAAAGGAGAACGATTATGGATTTTATTAAAGAGCCAATGGCAATTGAAAACCGCAGCATGGAATTAATTGCTCCTCATCTTTCGGGGCTTGGTCTTGATGAGCGCGCAACGAAGGTATATTCTCGTATTATCCATGCCTCTGGAGATGTAGACTATGCACCAATCATACGTGTTTCCCCAGAGGCGATTGATGCTGCAATGGAAGCGCTGCGCAGCGGTGCGCATATCTATACCGATGTTGAGATGGTACGCACGGGAATCAATAAGAAAAAACTGGCTTCCTTTGGTGGAGAAGTGCACTGTCTGGTTGCAGACCCAGATATTGCAGTATGTGCGAAGACAGAAGGCATTACCCGTTCAATGGTTGCTATGCGCCGGTTCGGCAAGGATTTGAATGGCAGTATCATTGCTATCGGTAATGCGCCAACGGCACTTTTTGAGGTCCTTCGTCTTGTCCATGAAGAAGGAATACGCCCTGCGTGCATTGTTGGTATTCCAGTTGGTTTTGTTGGTGCTGCAGAGTCTAAAGCAGAGCTTGCCGGAAATGGCATTGTTCCTTATATCACCGTTGAGGGAACAAAGGGTGGAAGTCCCATCGCAGCAGCTGCTGTTAATGCCATGATGTATTTGATCGATAATACGCGTCCATAAGATAAGAGAGAATAAAGAAAATGCAGTGGAATATACCTCGTATTGTCATTGCTGCCACACAGTCAGGAGCGGGTAAAACTACACTTGTCACAGGGCTTCTCGCGGCTCTAAGAGCACGCGGTTTACATGTACAGTCGTTCAAAGTAGGACCTGACTATATAGATCTTGGCTATCATCGCATTGCGAGTGGGTGCACTGGGCACAATTTGGATACATGGCTCGTTCCTAAAGAACGTTTGCCAGAAATATTTGCCCGCGAAAGTGCAGGAGCCGATATCGCAGTTATCGAAGGGGTTATGGGACTCTATGATGGCGGACGCAGCGGTATAAGCTCCACAGCTGAAATTGCAAAAGAACTCCATTCACCTGTTCTTCTCGTTATTGATGCAAAGTCTGTTGGAGCATCGGCAGCAGCAACGGCACTTGGTTTTCGTCTCTATGATACAGAAGTCAATCTTGTCGGAGTTCTTTTGAATCGCATTGGCAGTGAAACACATGAAGCGATGATCCGTGAAGCAATGGCAGACATTCATATGCCTGTCTGTGGTGTATTGCGGCGGGATATGACACTGGCATTGCCGGAACGTCATCTTGGTCTTACTCCAGTAGAGGAGCATGAGGCCATGGAAACGATCTGTTCCATAGGGGATTGTGTGGGGAATGCTGTCGATATTGACAAGATTCTTACATTTGCACAAAGTGCACCCATATTTTCTTTTACAGATGGGCATATACAGAGAAAAAAAACAACATGTCGTATTGGTGTGGCACGAGATGATGCATTCTCCTTTTATTATGCTGCAAGTCTTGCAGAACTAGAGGCAAATGGTGCAGAACTTATTACATTCAGTCCACTGCATGATGAGGTCCTACCGGAGGTAGATGGGCTTATCATCGGCGGGGGATTTCCTGAGATGTTTGCAAAGCAATTATCAGCAAATGAATCAATGCGTACAGACATCCATATCCGTGCTGACCGCGGTATGCCCATCTACGCTGAGTGCGGTGGATACATGTATCTCATGGAGACATTGGTCGATTTTTCGGGCATGGCATACCCTATGGTTGGTATATTTTCAAGTGAGGCTCATATGACAGAGAGACTTCAAATGGTTGGTTATGTGGAAGCGCATCAAGAAATAGATACTGTGCTTGGAAGAGCGGGTCTTTCACTTCATGGACATGAATTCCATTTCTCTGTCGAAAAATCAAGTCACAGATCGGATTTTGTACGCCCATTTACGTTTACAAAACTGCGCAATGGTTCTCGCTATCCAGCAGGACATATATATAAAAAGACACTTGGAAGTTACCTGCACTTGCATTTCGCGGGATGTCCGCAGGCAGCACAGGCATTTGTAGAGGCATGCAGATCATGGGACGGATGATCCTTATCACAGGAGGTGCGCGCTCGGGGAAATCTGCTTTTGCAGAGCGATATGCGGCGCGCTGTGCTCAAGAAAACACTGCTCGCGTTGCCTATATTGCCACCGCACAGATCTACGATGAAGAGATGCGCCAACGAGTTGGGTTGCATCAATCCAGACGCCCTTCCGATTGGACCACCTATGAGGCTCCTTTTGAAGCTGCTGCTGCGATTCAAGAGGCAGGGAAGGAACATGGCATCCTGCTGTTTGACTGTGTTACGATGTTTTTAAGCAATCATATTCTGCAATGTTCAGAGGAGAGGCAGAAAAGTGATACCTTTATAGATTATGTAGAGGAATGTGCTGAAGAACTGATAAGGGCTGCCATATCCGTAGATGCAGTGACGATATTTGTTACCAATGAAGTTGGGGCAGGAATTGTTCCAGAAAATTGGTTGGCTAGACTTTATCGGGATATGGCAGGGCTTGTCAATCAGAAGTTGGCGCATCGCTCAGCCTGTGTTTATCTTGTTGCGTGTGGACTTGCGATTGACTTAAAAAAAATCGCGGAGGAGATATAAAATGGCAAAGAGTATTATGCTCATGGGGACGAGCTCACATGTTGGCAAGAGTATTCTTACAACAGCACTTTGCCGTATATTTTACCAACAAGGGCATCATGTTGTCCCATTTAAGGCGCAGAATATGGCGCTGAACTCTTATGTTACACTCGATGGACGAGAGATGGGACGAGCACAAGTCGCTCAGGCAGAAGCAGCGGGACTTGTCCCTGTTGTTGATATGAATCCTGTTCTTCTGAAACCTACTGGAAACGCGCAATCACAGGTTATTATACAAGGTGAGCCTATAGGAAATATGAGTGCGCGCGAGTATCATCAGGGATATTCCCTAAAGGCATGGAAGGCAGTACAGAACGCACTTGATAGGCTTGATAAGGAGTATGAAATTCTTGTTATTGAAGGAGCAGGAAGTCCAGCTGAAATCAATCTCAAGGCAAATGACATCGTTAATATGCGTGTTGCGAAGCATCTAAATGCACCGGTACTTCTCATCGCTGACATCGACCGTGGTGGTGCCATTGCCGCTCTTGTTGGGACTCTTGAGCTTCTTGATGAGGAGGAACGTGCACTTATCAAAGGTCTTATCATCAATAAATTTCGTGGTGATGTGACACTCTTAACACCTGCGCTGTCTTTTTTGGAAGAAAAAACAGGAAAACCAGTTCTTGGTGTTATTCCTCATATAGAAAGCCTCGGTATCGATGAGGAAGATTCTGTATCGCTTGATGAGAAACCTTATGGTGTTTCAGCAGATGATGCAGATCTGATCCATATTGCTGTGATTCGTACACCAAAGCTTTCAAACTTTACAGATTTTGATGCACTAGCGAATGAACCGGATGTTGCACTCTACTATGTAAGCTCTGTGGAGGAACTCGGAACTCCAGATCTGATTTTGCTTCCTGGATCAAAGAATACGACAGAAGATTTGCTGTATATCAGAAGTACAGGACTTGAAGAATCTATCAAGACATGCGTTTCGTATGGGACACCGCTCTTTGGTATCTGTGGTGGTTATCAGATGCTTGGGAATCTGATATGTGACCCTATGCACACAGAGTCCGAATATAGTGAAGTCAAAGGTTTTGAATACCTCCCTATGGTTACAACATTTGCCGCCCATAAACATTTGAGACAGGTTGTGGCAGAGTGCGCAGAATTTCCGTTTCTTGGAGTGCAGCTTGTTGGTAAAGGGCTTATTGGATATGAAATTCACATGGGCGAAACACTTTTTACCAAAGAGTATATTCATCGTCCCTTCCGTATTGTTCGAGCAGCTGGGCAGGAAAGCTGCATTATGGATGGCGCACTTTCTGCCGATGGGCTTGTTATAGGGACATACATTCACGGTATCTTCGACGATGATACATTTCGCCGTACATTTTTGAATCGTCTGCGCATACAACATGGATGGGCAGAGCTTCCCATCCAGTATCATTATCGTGTAGAAAAGGAGTATGCTTACAATCGCCTCGCCGATACTGTACGGGGGAGTCTTGATATGAAGAAGCTCATGTCTGTCATCGGCGTGGAGGAAGATGTATGATGAGTGCGGCAGTTGCCGCGATGGCAGCATTCTTCATGGATACGCTCTTAGGTGATCCACAGACTCGTTGGCATCCTGTGGCACTCCTTGGACGAGGTATCTCATGTCTGGAGAAGCTGCTTTATCCAGTGCAAGGGGGAAATAGCAGAAGATTTGCAATGGGGGCTCTGCTGACAGGGTTGGTTCTATGCTTTTCTTATGCGGCAGCGGAGGTAGCCCTTCTTGTTATGCGTTTTGTTCCCGTTTGGTGGGCGGTTGATGTCGTTAGTATTATATTGCTTTATTTTACGATTTCACCACATATGTTGGCACAAGCGGGGCGGGATATTTATGTTCTTCTTACCAAAGAAAATCTAGCAGCGGCACGAGAACATGTTGGTTGGATTGTGGGACGGGATACGAACAATCTTGATGAAGCGGATGTTGCGCGTGCAGCGATTGAAACTATTGCCGAGAATACCGTAGATGGTGTGATTGCACCGTTGTTTTTCTTTGCTATTGGAGGAGCACCGCTCGCCGTACTCTACCGTGCGGCGAATACGATGGACTCCATGATAGGTTATAAAAATGCTCGTTATCTATACTTTGGACGTATGGCAGCGCGCATAGATGATGTACTTGGTTTCGTACCTGCACGGATTACAGGAATACTTTTTGTAATGGCAGCTTTTGTGCTCGGATATGATGCACGAAATGCTTTTTATATGCTTGTACGGGATGCTTCTGTGCACCCAAGTCCAAATGGAGGATATGCAGAAGCCCCTGTTGCAGGGGCACTTCATATTCGGCTCGGAGGGGTCAATTATTACTTCGGGGAACGACGTTTTCGTGCCTATATGGGGGATGCTCATATGGTCATCTCATCAAAGCATATATTGGGTGCAATACGTCTTATGTATACAGCAACGATACTTTTCTTGTTGTTCTGGTATCTTATTTCTCTATATGATTAGAGGCTCTTTTATGCATTCATTTCTAGTCGGGCTTCAGTTTCTAACACGTATTCACATCGTATCTCAAACGGAATGGACGGCAGAGGATTTTGGACGAAGCACACGCTTTTTTCCTCTCGTAGGTTTTGTTTTGGGGCTTTGTTATATGTTTTCAGCATGGACACTTATTTATTTTCTTGGTATGCGGGAACTTACAATTGTTGTGTTGCTGATTTTACCGCTTATACTCACAGGGGGGCTTCATGCAGATGGGTTCATGGACACCGCAGATGGTGTGTTTTCTGGACGTGAGCGCGAGCGTAGGCTAGAAATTATGAAGGATAGCCGCGTCGGAGCATTTGGTGTTGTTTCCTTTGTTATACATATGTTCTTTCAATATGCGCTTCTTTCAGATATGCATCCACTACTGCTCGTCCCTGCACTTTTTATTATGCCAATTATTGGAAGATTTGCCATGGTATTATCAATTGCCTTTTTCCCTTATGCGCGTGCTGAGGGAATGGGGAAGACCTTTGCTGATATGGCAGATGATAAGACTGTTCTTATTGCTGGAGCAACAACGGCTGTTCTCGTTCTTCCGTGGGGGCTTCTTGCAACCATTTCATTGATCGTTGGTGTATTATTTTCCCTTATATTCTGTAGAATGATGACACGCATGCTTGGTGGGGTAACAGGGGATGTATATGGTGCAACAACGGTATTAACGGAGACAGGCGTTTTATTTATATTTTCGCTTGCATCATCATATCCGAATATTTGGGGGCTATTATGGAAATAATTACGAAAGCACCGGCATCTTGCGGTGAATTGATTGAAGGAGTTATAGATGGAACCCCTTTTCTTGTTACTTGCCCCATTAGTATGTACGCAGAGGTAACAGTATCAGATACATTCACAGGCGTACATGGTCTTGGTGAAAAAGCACGAGAAGCAATGGAACGAACACTCCAACATATTGGAGAAAAAAAACTTCCTTGGGGGATTCGCCTCGATTCGAAGATTCCGCAGGGAAAGGGAATGGCTTCTTCTAGTGCTGATATAGCAGCTGTATCTTATGCTGTTGCACGGACTTTAGGATGGAAGCTCACACCGCAGGAAATGATGGATATTGCCATTGCAATAGAACCCAGTGATGGCATCTGTTTTGAAGGTCTTGCTCATGTCAGTCATACCACGGGCAAGCTTTTTGCGCAATATAGCGATGTTCCTCTTCTTCATATATCTATTTATGATGTTGGTGGGATGGTAGATACGATTGCATATTACCAGAGTAAAAGCAATCAAAGGAATCAGAATATAGAATACCAGCGCCTTTTGAATATGGTTGACCGTGCATTTCACGCTGGAGCACATCGCAGGGAAGCGCTTCTTGGGATGGCTGCAACAGAAAGCGCATTGCTCAATCAAGAACATCTTAAAAAAGAAGGGCTAAAGGAGCTTATCCGTGCAGCCCAGGATGAGGGGGCTCTTGGTGTAACTGTTGCGCATAGCGGAACAGTTGTTGGTGTCCTTTGGGCTTCCGCGATGTCTGCAGCAGATGTATCGCATCGTACAGAGCGCCTAGCTCATCTTTTCGACGGACAATTTTCTTACCTACAGACAGCACGCCTCATTCCAGGGGGCGTAATTTGTGAAATAAAAGCATAAATGGAGGCGTGAGATATGACGGAAATTATGCTCATTCGCCATGGTGAAACGGAATGGAATAGAACAGGCCGTTTTCAAGGACATTCAGATATTCCGCTGACAGAGAATGGGATATTACAGGCACAAGCCCTCAGCCGAAATCTTATCATGGATCATGTGGATAAGATCTATGCAAGTGACCTTGTACGTGCAATGGAAACAGCACGTCCTCTTGCCAATCGTTTTGGACTTGATGTTGAGCCTGATCCAGCGTTGAGGGAACTTCATTTTGGTGCGTGGGAGGGACGATATTTTCGTGATATCAACGCAGAATATCCAGATATTATGAAGCGTTTTTATAGAGATCCTGAAAATGTAGAGATTCCAGAGAGTGAGAGCTTTACTGATTTTCAGCAGCGTGTGAGTGGACGTGTGCGTGAGATTGTAAATAAATGGCATGGTAAGCGTATAATTCTTGTCTCACATGGTGCAGCCATTCGTATTTTACTGGCAGATATTCTATCCATGCCAATTCGTTCCGTTTGGCATATTGCACAGTATAATACTGCTGTGAATCGCATTCGCTTTGAAGATGATGGCTTTGCTGTTGTCGATCTTGTCAATGATACTGCACATTTATGTGTATCATGTTAAATGTACTTGCTGTAGGCATCGGCGGTGCAATTGGTGCTGTTTTTCGCTATCTTCTTTGTCATATAATTCCAAAATGTGGCAGTGGATTCCCGATAGGCACTTTTTGTATCAACCTCCTTGGATGTTTTATTATCGGACTTATCACAGCAGGTACAGAAAAGTATGTTGGTATTCATCCGCGTACCCTGCTTTTTTTACAAACCGGGCTTTGTGGTGGTTTTACAACTTTTTCTACATTTTCTCTTGAAGTATTCTTGCTGGTTCAGCAAGGAAAGTTTTTTATTGCTGTGTTCTATATGGTTTCCAGTATGATAATTGGTGTCCTCCTCATCTTTTTTGCGAGGAGGCTTGTTTTTATTTATTGAGTTTGCAATCCAATTCTTAACGTATATAATATTTTATATGTGTACTCCAATTTTTTGAATAGAATTACCTGTCAAGAAAAATACTTGACATGGGTTTCATTTATCGTTATAATCACAAAAGTGTTTGGAGAGTTGTTACAGTGTTCTCCAAAGAATGGATGATACATATGGAGCGGCGCTACTATATTGCACAGTTGTTTGACTATTATGGTGTGTTGCTCTCGAAGAAACAACAGGAGTGTCTGCGTTTACATCTCATCGAGGATTTTTCGCTTGCGGAGATCGGTGAAGAACTTGGTATTACACGTCAGGCAGCACATGACAATATTCGTCGTGCAGAGCGTGCTCTCGATGAAATGGAGCATCGGTTAGGGCTTGTTGCACGCCATTCTGTGCAGGATCATGTGATCGGTTCGATCTGCGCTGAGCTCTGTGCTCTTGAGGAACCTATTACGCATGATGCTGTACAACGCATTGCGGACACACTGCGGAAATATACTACTATGACTATGGATATGGAAAAGAAGGAGGTGACGTAATGCTCTTTGAGAATCTGTCTGATCGTCTGCAGGGGATCTTTAAGAAACTGCGTGGACATGGCAAACTGACTGAGGATGATGTGAATGAGGCTATGCGTGAGATTCGTATGGCGCTCCTCGAGGCAGATGTCAACTTCAAAGTTGTGAAGGATTTCGTAAAACGTGTGAAGGAACGCGCCATTGGACAGGAAGTACTTGATACATTAACAGCGGCACAGACTGTCGTCAAGATTGTGGATGAGGAACTGACTGCGCTCATGGGCGGTACGGAAAGCCGCCTTAACATCAGTTCGAATCCACCAACAGTCATCATGCTCGTAGGTCTACAAGGATCTGGAAAGACGACTTCAGCGGGGAAGCTCGCACTCATGCTCAAAAAGCAAGGCAAGCGTCCCCTTCTCGTCGCAGACGATATATATCGACCTGCCGCAATTAAACAACTTGAAGTTATTGGCGCACAGATCAATGTACCTGTGTTCTCCCAGGGGCAAGAGGATGCAGTAGCGATTGCCCATGCCTCGATCACACACTCGGAATCACATGCCAATGATGTCATTATCATTGATACAGCGGGGCGGCTTCAAATTGACGAGGCACTGATGCAGGAACTGCGCGATATTAAGGTAGGAGTGAATCCCCATGAAATCCTGCTCGTCGTCGATGCAATGACTGGACAGGAAGCAGTTAATGTAGCACAGGCATTTGACGAATCGCTTGGCCTTGATGGTGTCATCATGACAAAGCTCGACGGCGATGCACGCGGTGGAGCAGCACTTTCAATTAAGGCAGTAACAGGGTGTCCATTGAAATTCGTTGGTATGGGGGAGAAACTCGAACCACTCGAAGTGTTTCATCCGGATCGTATGGCCTCGCGTATCCTCGGTATGGGGGATGTACTCTCTCTTGTTGAGAAAGCACAAGAAAATTTTGACCTCGAGAATGCGAAAAAGATGGAGGAGAAAATTCGGCGTAACGACTTTACACTCGACGATTTCCTCGACCAACTTCAGCAAGTAAAAAAGCTCGGATCGCTCAATAATATCCTCAGCATGATTCCAGGGATGGGGGGGCTTAAAAAAAAGCTTGGAGACCAAGAACTCAATCTCGATGGAAAGGAAATGCGCCGTCTTGAGGCTATTATTCGTGCGATGACACCAAAGGAGCGTGCCGATATAACAATCATAAATGGAAGTCGCCGCAAACGAATTGCAACGGGCAGCGGGACACGTGTACAGGATGTAAACAAGCTCCTCAAGCAATTTGATGAAATGCGCAAGATGATGAAGAAAATGAAAAAGATGAAGGGGAAAGGAGGAAACCCATTGCTTGGTGGGATGGGACTTCCAAAGATACCATTCTTCAAACAATAGTGATTTTACAACGAAAGGTGGTGAAGATATGGCAGTCAAGATTCGACTTAACCGCATGGGTGCAAAGAAAAATCCATTTTATCGCATTGTGGTTGCTGACTCGCGTGCACCGCGTGATGGTCGGTTCATCGAGATCCTTGGAAACTATGATCCATCGAAACAGCCTGCTGTCGTCAACATTGACGAAGAGAAGGCAATCGACTGGATGAAAAAGGGGGCGCAGCCGACGGATACCGTTCGAAATATTCTGAGCAAGAATGGAACGATGGCAAAGTTTGCTGCAGCAAAGCGTCAAAAGGATTGAGTAAATGTTTCCGGTGGAGTTCCTTCATTTTATGGAGGAATTCTTATCCGAAAAATTCTGCTCTACAATGAAGAGAGACGGCAAGCATGAAAGAGATAGTTGAGGTTATAGCAAAATCCTTGGTAGATCATCCGGAAGCTGTCGTCGTAGACGAAACGCAGGATGATCGAGAGATCATACTGAGACTTCGTGTGGCAGAAGATGACATGGGGAAAGTCATCGGCAAGCAGGGGCGTATTGCAAAAGCTTTGCGCAGTGTTGTTAAAGCTGCTGCCACAAAGGAGAATAAGCGGGCTACAGTTGAAATCGGCTGAGCCTATGGAAACGGCGTGCGTCTTAGACGGTCGCCGTTTTTAGGAATCACTGATAAAATGAAGTCTGTCAGAGTTTGGTATAGATTTTTGTCTTGCGGTAAGAAAACAACCTGGACACCAAGTGATGTTCTTGGGGGGATTTATCCAGAGCAGCAGAGCAAAAAATGTGCCGAAATGATCGGGCTGAATTTATCAGTGATTCCTTTAATTAAGGAGAGATACAGTGGATTCTATTTCGATTAAAGTACCTGTCACTGTCAAGGCAAAGCTGACAGAGAAACTGCGCGCGAAGATGCTTAAGGAGATGGAAGAAGGGCTTAGCCGTGCTGAATTGGAGCTTCAACAGCTAGGTATTCAGGAGAAGAGAGTGATGCAGGAGGCGGAGCAGGGGGAGCTTACGCCACAGGCAATTCAGCACATCAATAATATTCGGCAAGAGCGTCAGCGTCGAATGGATTATATGGAACAAACACGTGCCCAACAAGAGGAACTGCAGAAATTCGCTGAGGGAGCGGAGATTGTTCAAGGAACACTTGAACGTCAGGTTGAGGCAAAGATCGGTGATGATATGCGTGAACTGATGAATGTCGAAATCCTAGTGGAAGATGACAAAATTGTTGCCATTCGTTCCTAAAGATCGCGTCATCATCGGGCGCGTTGGTGGACCGCATGGTGTACGCGGCGAGCTGCGTATTATTCCGTTGACGGACTTTCCTGAGCGATTTTCTGATATGCACAATGTGATGGTGGGCAGTGATCGCCTACATATCGAGAGTATAAGACCACAGGGCAGAAATATCCTTATGCGCTTTCGAGAATACCCTACTCGTGAAGAAGCACAGCAGCTCACGGGACGTCTCCTTACAGTGGCACGCGAAGAGGCGGTGCCTCTTGATGATGGCGAATACTATGTCTTTGACATCGTTGGACTGACAGTATACGATGAAATGGACAATGAAATCGGTACGATTGACAATGTTCTGCATACGGGCAGCAATGATGTTTATGTTGTGCGTACAGAGGAGGGGGGCGAGTTGCTCGTGCCTGCTCTTAGGACAGTCGTGTGTGCGATTGATCTAACTGATGGGCGTATGACAGTACGGCTGCCTGAGTAGGCGGACGGGGAGGATTCTCTCCGCTCCGCTTTTTCTTTGCGGAAAAGTGTTGCTCGTGATATAATGTATCAAATGTTTCGGTTTTTCATTCAAAAGGGGACGGAATATGCTCACCTGTATCACGCATTCTCCCGAAGAGACTGCGCATTTAGCGGGAACAATCGGAAAAATCATCCATGAGGGAACAGTGATCTGTCTCGATGGGGAACTTGGGGTGGGCAAAACCCTCTTTGTACGGGCACTTTCGCGTACACTCGGTGTAGAAAGCGACGTAACAAGCCCGACGTTCAATCTCATGAATCTCTACGAGGCAGCCTGTCCCATTGTGCATTTTGACCTCTATCGAATTACATCCGAGGAGGAACTTGAGGACATCGGTTTTCATGAATATGCGGAAGCGATGGAGGGAATCGTCCTCATTGAGTGGGCGGAGAAATTTCCGGAGGCAATGCCCGCAGACCGACTTCAGGTGCATATTGATGCACTGGATGGCGAAGGGCGACAGTTTACCTTTGCCGCCGAGGGGGAGAAGAGTATAGCACTCTTGGAGGAGTTGAGCAGCATTGTCGATTGTGAGCATTGACACATCTTCGCAGGTATCGAGTGTTGCTATCCTCTCAGGAGAGCGCATTGCGGCAGAGATCAGTATGCAGGGAGCGCTGACGCACTCAGAGACGTTGATGCCGCATATTGAAACTGCACTACACATGGCACGTGTGAAAAAGGGGGAGCTCGAAGGAATTGCTGTCAGCATTGGGCCTGGTTCGTTCACGGGACTGCGTATCGGACTTGCAGCTGCAAAGATGATGGCTTATGCCCTGCACACTCCACTTATCTGTGTACCGACTCTCGAGGCACTTGCCCATCACTGTATATGCACGGGAGTGCGTCTCATTCCTATGATGGATGCACAGAAGGGCAATGTTTATGCCCAAGAATTTATGTGGGAACAGAGAAATGATGGACTGACACTGCGGGAAGTCCGCCCCCTATCGATTGTACCGCTCACGGATGTTATTGCAAGTCTTGAAGGGACGAAGGAACAGGTGCTCCTACTTGGGGATGCTATGCAGAAGAAAGCAGCCATTGCTCTGCCCACGGGCGTGCGTCTTGCGCCGATTTATGCATGTATGCCGCGCGCTGCATGTGTAGGGTTCGCGGGGCTTGTTCGCCTCGGGTGCGGCGTGTCGGATGATCCTGTGACAGCTGCACCGCTCTACCTGCGGCGCAGTGAGGCGGAGGTGCTTTGGGACAGGCGTCATGGCACAGAGGCGGCATCATGATTTCCTTTCGTGCAATGGCACCTGACGATGCGGATGCCGTTGCCTGCATAGAGCACGAGAGCTTCGCGACGCCATGGTCACGTGAGGATTTCTGGCGTGAGGCATCGAACGATTTTACCTGCTATATCGTCGCGCTCGAGGACACAGACATTATCGGCTTTGCAGGTTGTTGGATCTCGTTTGATGAGGCACAGGTGACAAATATTGCTGTGACCGCAATACAGCGCAATAAGGGATGTGGGAAACTCCTCATGGAGCAGATGATGTGTGCGGCAGTGGCACGCGGCGTAGAGCGCATGACGCTCGAAGTGCGACCATCGAATATGCCTGCGATTCGCCTCTACGAGAGATTGGGATTCTCTGCGGTTGGTGTACGTAAAGGATATTATCAGGACAACGGTGAGGACGCGATCCTGATGTGGAATACGAAATTGAAGGATTTTGTAAATGAAAGATGTGCAGGAGAAACTGACCCTCGGGATTGAGACGAGCTGTGATGAGACATCGGCAGCGGTTCTGCGCGGTATGCGTGACCTCCGTTCGTGTGTCATCGCCACGCAGATTCCAATTCATCAGAAATACGGTGGCGTTGTGCCAGAGATTGCCTCACGTAATCACATCTTAAGCATTCTGCCAATCATTGTGCAGTCGCTTGAAGAGGCGAGCGTTTCCCTAGAAGATATTGATCAAGTTGCCGTTACCTATGGGCCAGGACTGGTCGGGGCTCTTCTAGTCGGTGTATCAGCGGCGAAATCACTCGCTTTTTCCATCGATGTGCCGCTTATTGGTGTGAATCATCTTGAGGGGCATATCTTCGCGAATTTCCTTGCAGAGAAGGATCTCACGCCGCCTTTCATGGCGCTTGTTGTCTCGGGTGGACATACGGCACTCGTCGATGTGGCGGACTACGAAACATTCCGCCTTATGGGCAGGACACGTGACGATGCAGCCGGAGAGGCATTCGACAAGATCGCACGCGTGATGGGGCTGCCCTATCCAGGTGGTCCAGAGATCGATAGGCTCGCGCGTGTAGGTGATTCCTTGGCGATTGATTTCCCGCGTGCACTTGCACAAGAAGGGAACTATGAGTTCAGCTTCAGCGGATTAAAATCTGCTGTGCTGAACTATATCAACAGCGAGACGATGAAGGGGCATGTGCTCAATAAGGCTGATATTGCTGCATCATTTCAGGCTGCCGTAGTAGAAGTGCTCGTGTACAAGGCATTCGAGGCGATTCGTGAGACGGGGCGAGATACGCTTTGCCTTGCAGGCGGAGTTGCTGCGAATACCGCTCTTGAGAAGCGTCTACGCGAGATGACAGAGGAGCAGGGCATCCGATATATCTATCCGCCACCGCGCCTTTGCACGGACAACGCAGCTATGATTGCCTGCCGTGGTGCATATCAAGCGGCGGCAGGAAAGTACAGTGATCTCTATCTAAACGCTGTTCCTGGACTTGATTTTGCATAGAGTTTTAGGGCGTTTCTTCCAGTGCGTGTGGTGGAATTTTTTATTTGCGCAGAAGATTTTATGACAAAGAGCAAGGTCTTTTCATTGAAAACGTGGATTCTATCCGTTATAATGATGAATTTCGTAAGCAGTCGAAAGGTGGCAGGTACATAGAGATGAGTGTATATATATGGGGAACTGTACAGAAATACGGTGAAGATTCTCCGCGAACTGAAATACTTTTTTGAAGAATTGTATCATCTCCTCGGCGGTGGATCTCATCGAGTACAGCAGGAAACCCAAGGCACTTGCAACCGTCATCGCTGCAACACTCCATTTCGACTATGCAGACGATCCAGAGGCGGTTGAGGTGCAGAGTTACGTAAAGGAGCATGGGCTCAAGAAGGAAATCACTCACTTTAAAGAGATTCCGATAGCCTCCGAACATTGAAAAAAGTGAAAATGCAATACCCCCGATCGATTAGATTAAAGTTTCTAATCGATGGGGGTATTTTGTTGCTCTTGTGCTTTTACATCATCTTTTTATGTGTTTTTACAGCATCCAAGAGCAAAGGATCTGTTTCCGGCAAATATTGTGGATTATCGTATAGCATTGCTTTCCGATTGCCGGATCTCGGCAAAATATCCAATGAAAGGCTGTCCAGAATATCCATTTCGTCATATTTATCGGTGTTCAGGTCAATACGGGCATAGAAATATCCAAGAAATTCATACGATTTTTATGCCACTCATAGATCCAATAGAGGTGCGCAAAGTTTATTACGGCTTTAGGTGTTTCAGTTTGCATGCAAATAATCACATGCTGCACGGTATACGTCGCTCCATCCATGTGTTTTCACAAGATTTACAGCATTGGCTTCCAGTTGATATTGATCGTCTTCAGCCAGTTCTTCATCCCATTATCTGTTAAAAAGAACATCGATTTTCTCGCGTAATTCATTTTTCGGCAAATGAGGGGTACTGTCCATGAGAATATTTTCTGTCAGTACTTCATCGTTGATATAGTCAATGAATTCTTGTGAGATATGTCTGCTGAAAACTTTCCACATTCGTTCATGATCTGAGATGCTTTCAAGGATGGTTACATCGATCACATTTCTGACGTCATCATCACCATTTTTCCACAGAGATTGGATCAGACTGCAATACTTCCGAAATGTTTCACTCTCTGAATCCACCTTGAAATCCTTTTCCATCGGAATATTTATGGTCTCGATTGTAAAAACGTGAGCCAACACAGCTCCATAGTCTCTGATATGCTCTTTGTAATACTGCTTGTTTTGTGGAAATACATCTGTGATGTAATTTGCCATTTCTACAGTGTTCATGACAATCCTTTCGCTGTGAATCTGCACATTGTAAACAGTATAACATAACTCCATTTATATAAGGATGGGGTCCAAGAAAGGAAAGTAATAGGATGGGAGATAAATGTGATATAATATTACTTGTGATTTTGCAGAGAGTGTATAGGGAGGTTTTACATTGAACTACCGCAACCTTGGAAATCTTACAGTCTCTTCGGTCGGGCTCGGGTGTATGGGTATGAGTCAGAGCTATGGCGCACCTGCCGATAAAAAGGAGATGCGTGAGCTGATCGCTGCTGCTGTCGATATGGGTATTACGCTCTTTGACACGGCGGAGGTATATGGAACGCCGGATGATCCGCATGACAATGAAAAACTGGTCGGGGCAGCACTGGCACCGTATCGTGACAAGGTGGTGCTCGCAACAAAATTCGGCATTCACTTCAATATGAGTCTGCTCAAACAGGGAAAAAGCCCGATTGTTCCCGATGCGCGTCCCGAAACCATTCGTGCATCGGTGGAGGCTTCGCTGCAAAGACTCGGTACGGAGTATATCGATCTCTACTATCAGCATCGCGTCGATCCGAAGATTCCTGCTGAGGAAGTCGCGGGTGCGATGGGCGATCTGATAAAGGAAGGAAAGATTCGCCACTGGGGCATATCCGAGGCGACGGAGGAGGACATTCGCCGTGCACACGTCGTCTGCCCGCTGGCGGCAGTGCAGAACCGCTACTCCATGATGGCGCGTGCATACGAATCACTCTTTCCCGTGCTTGAGGAACTCGGTATTGGGTTTGTTGCCTTCTCGCCCCTTGCGAACGGTCTGCTCACGGGAGTCTACGACAAATCCTCGACCTTCGAGGCAGGGGATATGCGTGCGCGGATGCCCCAGTTCAGTGCGGCAGCAATGGAGGAAAACTGTCAGCTGCTGGCACTTCTCCAAAACATCGCAGAGGAGAAGGAGACGACGTGCGGGCAGATCGCGCTCGCGTGGATGCTCTGTAAGAAGCCGTACATTGTTCCGATTCCGGGGACCCGCAAACGTACACGTCTTGTTGAGAATGTGGGGGCCACGGATATTGTTCTTTCAAGAGAAGAAGTTTCTGTTATAGATGCAAAACTTGCCGAGATTCCGATGTCAGAGGTCTTTGGCATAATGCGTTCAAAAAAGTGATAAAAATAACATAGATAGAAAATGAATTTGCTATGATGTGATAAGATTTATATATGGTATATTCAATAAAAAAGTGTTCAAAATCCATGTGAAGGGTAGAGCGTTTTTGCTTTTCATAAATAGTATACCGTAAATTCATTTTTCCATATTGGTTTAGAAAAGTCCATTCATACATTCCTAAACTTAGAAGATAATGAAGTGAATTCATATTTGAAATAGTCTACATCTATAAAAAGAGTTAATATGAAATATGTATTTCATATTTCTTTTATAGTCGTGTTAAAATAAATTAAAGTTATGGAATGGATAGCCTATGGTTGAAATTCGTTTGAACAATATCAGTCAAATCTTTGAAGGGCATGAAGTCCTACACCAACTTACGTGTTCCTTTCATGGCGGCCAGGTGACGGCAGTCACCGGAGCCAATGGGAGCGGGAAATCGACCTTGCTGCGGATTGCTGCACGGCTAATGCTCCCCTCGTCGGGGACAGTTGACACCATCCGTGACGGTGCTCCTGTGGGAGGGGCGGAATACCGCTCGATGCTCTCGATGGCGACACCGGAGATGGAGCTCTATACGCGTCTTACGGTGCGGGAAAATCTCTCGTTCCTCCTCTCGGCGCGCGGCGCTGCATGCGGGGAAGAGGAGCTGAAGGCCCTTACTGCACGCGTGGGACTCTCCCCGGAGGTCTTGCCGCGTACGGCGGGACAGCTCTCGACAGGGATGCGGCAGCGTGTGCGTCTTGCCGTTGTGCTTGGCACGGATGCCGAGGTATGGCTGCTCGATGAGCCGGGGCTTGCCCTCGATGAATATGGACGCGCTCTGCTCCTGCATGAGACGCGTGCGGCGGCGAAGAGGGGACGGCTCATCCTGTGGGCGACGAATGAACCGGAGGAAAGGAAGGCAGCGGATGCGTGCTTCGATCTTACGAGCGACACTCAACGTCGCCCGTAAAGAACTCCTCGACGGCATCCGTCTCCGCGCCGGCTATGTGACGATGGGGATGTTCGCACTGACGGTGATTGCCTTTCTGAGTATGTCGCTCGCGTGGGGGACGATGGATGTCCGCCTTGCGTCGGCACTCCTCTGGATTGTGATTTTCTTTGCGGCGACGCTGCAGGGAGAGCGGCTCTTTGCGGAGGAGGCTGCGGCGGGCACGCTGCTCTTTTTGTGGATCTACGTTCCGGCACAGGCGGTTCTCTTCGGCAAGATGGCGGCACATTTCATTACGCTTGTCGTGCTTGCGGCAAGCGTTTTGCCTCTTGTCATCATTCTGATGGACGCACCGCTTGTCCTCAATGGCTGCTTCGTCGGCACATTGTTTTTAGGGCTTTGGGGGATGGCGGCGGCGGATACGCTGCTTGCGGCGGTCGCTGCAAATGCGAGCGTGCGCGGCGGACTTGTTCCCGTCCTGCTGCTCCCGTCCATGCTTCCGATTCTCCTGCCCGCGATTTCGCTCTCGGCGGGTGGGGGAGAGCCGGCGTTCCTTGGGGGGATGCTGATCTATGATATGGCGCTCACGGTGGGCGCGTCGATGCTGTTTGATTCTCTCTGGATTGAGAGTTAGAGATGGGGGTTTCATGCTAGCCGGGGTGATTGCCGCTCTGACATTGGCTGTGCTCTACGCCGTGTTCTTCGTCGTCCCTCCTGCTGAGGGGCTGGGCAACTACGTACGCATTGCATTCTTTCACATTCCGTGTGCATGGGTCTCGGTCATCGCGTTCTTTTGCGCCGCTTTCTGGGGCGCACGTTATCTGAAAACGCGAAACCTTCACGATGATGCGAAAAGTGCGCGATCTGCGTTTCTCGGATTGCTTTTCACACTCCTCGCGACGGGGAGCGGGGCAATCTTCTCAAAACTCACGTGGGGCGCGTACTGGAACTGGGATCCGCGGCAGACGACCATTTTTGTTTTGCTCCTTATCTATGGCGCGTATGTGACGCTCCGTATGACGATGCGGGACGAACGCGCACGAGCCTCATCGTCGGCGGTCTATGCACTCTTTTCCTTTATTGCAGTTCCGTTCCTCGTTTTTATCCTGCCGCGCATGTTTTTCTCGCTGCACCCGTCGCCCGTCCTCAACGGCGCGGGGCAGCTCGATATGGACGCAGTGATGCTTGGAACGCTTATGCTGTCGCTCGTCGATGTGACACTTATGTATGTTTGGCTGATGAAACGGGGGGATCGTCATGCGTA
>ERZ773035.312-NODE-312-length-40937-cov-19.123746_pt1 | contig 40937 bp, 38 predicted proteins | sample MGYA00511487_ERZ773035 | MGnify/ENA primary metagenome ERZ773035 (study PRJEB29015, sample SAMEA2737985) | human oral metagenome | biome: human oral; feature: human-associated habitat; material: dental | place: China | collected 2024 ... | reverse complement strand
GGTCGAAGAACACGCGGGGCATGAGTTCCACGAAACGCGTGTAGGACACGGCCTTTGGAAAGTAGCTTGCCAGATGTTCCTTGATGAAAAAGAGGTAATAGTGCTTGAAGTTGCGGAATGAGCCAAAATGGTAGCACAGCAGGATGGTCATGATTTCGCTCTTGGACATTTGCCCTTTGCGGTTTCTCATTCGCTTATATCCCTCGTCTATGGGGGCGATATGGAGATTTTTAGTTAATTCGGCATCTAAATTCTTGCAGAACTCATCCAACACACAGAATATTTCAGTAACTTTGTCAGTGGTAATCATCGCTATATATATTTGTAAGTTATTGATTTTCAGCTATAAAGTTACAAAATAATAGTGAGATTACCAACTTTTTAGGGAACTTTCTTATCCCGAACTGGCGTAGGATATTAAAAGTCAAGACGACTTCGACGCTTGTACACACACTACAAGCGTGTTTGTAGCCACGGTACAAACAGTTTTCACTAATACCTTGGCAACAAACGGCGGTGTACAACCCGCATTCCAAAAGCAAATCTTTTCGCTTATTAATTATCGGCCCTTGGGTTAAGCCAAACATGGCTAAGTGGCGCGCCTGCTCCCTTGGTAACTTGTAAATTCGTAAACTTGTTAACTGATAGGCTCGTTAACTTGTCAACTTATCAACCCGTCAACTTGTTAACTCGTCAACTTGCTAACTTATCAACATGTCAACTCATCAACTCGTTAACCCATTAACTCATCACCTACTACAAGAACAACTGCATCAAACAAGCATCCTTATACACGCCCTCTTTCAGCTGCAACCATTGTTTAAGCAGAGCCGTTTGCACAAAGCCTAGTTTCTCGAACAGCCGCAAACAGCTTTCGTTATCGCATTCGGCCACCAAGAACAGCTGGTGAAGGTGCAACGTTTGGCTAGCGTATGCCACAAGTTTTGTTAAAGCAGCCGTGGCATATCCCTTGTGGCGATGGGGTTTCATGATAACAATACCCACCTCGGCACGACTGTGTTGGGGCGAAAAGTTCATCAAATCAATGATGCCCACGGTTTCGCCTGCCTCGTTATCAATCATCATTCGCACCTGTTTGTCGGCATAAATGTCGTTAGTATTGGTCTCCACGTATTCGTGTAAGGCAAAACGCGAGTACGGAACGTTTGTTGCACTAACGGCCCAAAGCGCTTGATTGTTCTCTATTTTATAAAGCGTGTCGAGGTCTTCGGGTTCCATCGCACGCAAGTTTACTATGGGATGGTTCATTTGATAATGTCGTTAGTGGTGATAAGCAATTGCGTTTCGGGGTTGAAAAGTCCAAGGGTGACGTTCTTTTGAGGGTGTTTCGACATGATTTCGAGAATGGTTTGATAGCTATACACACTGCTATCGTAAACCATTACGGTGGGTTGCGCAGGCGTTTCTGCAGCTGTGGCGTGGCCCAAAGGCAGCGTTTGCTCGTTGGCCACGGTGCATTCCACGCTCAATCCCTTGCGTTTGGCCATTTGCCGGATAGCCAAACACGATGTCTGCGACCCGTAAAAACGATACGCCGGTTGCTGCTTTCGCCTCGGACGTAAGGCCAATGCGCGGCGCAAAACACGCGTTTGGATGCTTAACAAGGCCGTTAATGCCTTGAAATAGATGGCCGTCTTGATGGGCAACGACACCCAAAAGCGCGTGTGCCGATAGTGTTTGCGAAAGAAGATAAGCATGGCTTGATAAAACACATGCACGTAACGGAAAGACGACTTGTGGGTGCTTTCGCCCTTATAATGAAGTATTTGGCACGGCAAATACCAGTTTTCGTAACCTGCTTTGAGTATGCGGTAAGACAATTCGATGTCTTCGCCATACATGAAATAGTCTTCATCTAGCAGCCCAACCTTGTCAAACGCCTCACGCCTTACCATCATACACGCACCACTTATCACCTCGATGCGGGCAGGAGCATCCCACGGCAGATACGAAAGATAATACTTGCCGAAACGTTTGCTTTGCGGAAAACGGGCACAAAGGCCGGTCATCTTATAGAAAGACACCATTGGCGAGGGCAAGCCACGGCGCGACTCCATCGCCTTTTGTCCGTCGGCACCCAGCATTTGTACGCCCATACCGCCAGCTTGCGGATGTTCGTCCATAAAACTCAGCATCGTTTGTATGGTGCTTTCGGCCACAAACGTATCGGGATTGAGCAACAGCACATACTGGCTTTGGCTCTGTTTGATGGCCACATTGTTGGCGTAGGCAAAGCCATAGTTGTGCATGCAGGCAATGATGTTTACCTGAGGAAACCGCTCTTGCAGGTATTCCACCGACCCATCGTGCGAATGATTGTCAACTACATACACCTCGGCATCCACGTCTGCCAAGGCTTTGCGAAGTGAATGCAGGCATTGCTCTACATAATACTTCACGTTATAGTTAACGATAATCACCGTAAGTTTAGGCATTTTCGGAGCTGTTGTCGTTGGTTTGCAAACTGGCTTTCTCGCGTTCGTAGCGATTACGCGTTGGCATTACGAAGAGTAAGCAGAGAAAAAGGATTATGGCCATGTAGCCAAAGGGCACACCCATGAAGGCGTAATAGGCAAAGGTGTTGAGCAACAAAGGCAAGCCCAACAGCACAAGCCGAAAAATGGCACGACAATCGTAACTCATCCTGCCTGTGTTAGAATGCCCTGGACGAACCAAACGGAACGCCACAGGGATGGCACAAAGCGAAAGCAGTTCGAGAACTGCGGTGCAAAGGAAGTCGGCCGAGCGGTTGTCGGCCCACCATCCGCCAATCAGCGTGTTGGTTTCAAACAGCAAAGCTGTCAATAACGACAACCCAATGCAGGTGTAAAAAATGATATTGAGCGTTTGTTGGGGTTTCATATTGTTTGAGTTTTTGAGTTCATGAGTTCGTGAGTTTGTAAGTTCATGAGTTTGTAAACTCATAACCTCACGAACTTACAAACTCAGAAACTTAAACCTTTTACGTTTCTCCTATTGATGTTCTGTTGATAATAGAGCGGCCAAGCGTCACCTCATCGGTATATTCTATCTCGTCGCCCGCGGAGATACCACGGGCAATAACGCTCGTCTTCACCTTGTAAGGGGCAATCTTTCGCGAGATATAATAGTTGGTGGTGTCGCCCTCCATCGTGCTGCTCAATGCCAATATCACTTCGTTCACCCCGCCTTTTGCCACTCGTTCAACCAAAGAATTAATCTCAATGTCGTTCGGTCCCACACCATCCATAGGCGAAATAACGCCTCCTAGCACATGATATAGGCCGTTGTATTGCTGCGTATTCTCAATGGCCATCACGTCTTGGATGTTTTCCACCACACAAATGGTGGCCGCATCGCGCCGTGGATTGGCGCAGATGGCACACGTTTCGGTATCGCTGATGTTGTGGCAAAGCTGGCAATACTTAATGTCTTTACGCACTTTGAGGATGGATGAGGAAAAAGACTCTACGTCCTCAACGCGTGTTTTCAGCAAATGCAGCACCAGCCGAAGGGCCGTTTTGCGGCCAATGCCTGGTAGCCTACTAAATTCGGACACCGCTTTTTCCAAGAGGGCGGAGGGATATTGTTGTTCCATTATACGATGAATGACTGCAACTGATGCAGCCCAAGGGTTGTTCGTTGAGTGCGAATGGACGTGAGGCAAGGCGTTCTTCGTGCGGTTGCACATAGGTAAGCGAAGTCCATCCGAGTACCGCCTGCTGGTTTTTTCGCGCCCCACCCCACGTTCGTTTCTACTTATACTTCTTTATTAGGTCGTCAGCGCGCGTGTCGCCCAGTTCCTTTGCTTTGTTCAATGCCGCCAGGCCTTCTGCCTTTTTGTTGTCGTTTACCAAGGCCAAGCCCTTAATGAGGTAAAGGTCGGGATAATTGGGAGCAATGCGCAAGCCCAAGTCGGCCGTAGCAACGGCGTCGTCTTTCTGGTTAACGCGCAATTGCAATTGGGCTAGTTCGGCATAATAGGTGGGCTCTGCGCGATTAAGGACAATGGCGTGGGCAAAGTCGTTCAACGCCTGTTGAAACTGGCGTAACTGCACTTCGCACAGTGCACGCGTATAATAAAAGTCGTGCGAGGCACGCCCCAACATCAAGCTATCATAGCGATTATAGTCGGCCATTGCCTTCTTGTATTGCTGTGCGCCATGCAAAGCCGTGCCGCGAGCCAACACGTAAGGGGCAGAAAGGTTGGTATCTTGCGCAGTTACGGCACTGTCGAGCAAGGTTAAAATCTCTGCGAAGGGTGCTTTTAGCTGTTGTTTGCACTGCGCTGCCTCGTAAAACAGTTCGCCATTGCGAAGGTTGGTCTTCGTCAGAGCCATAAACTGCTCGTAAGCCTTGGCGTATTCACCCTTGAAATAGACGATTTGCGCCTCCAAATGTTTGTACAAAGGCAATGGGTTAAGGGCGTAGGCCTTGTTTGTTTCGGCCAATGCAAGGTCTAAGTTCCATTGCGGATAAGGCATGTTGGCCTGCTTTATCTCCTTCTGATAGATAAGTTTGGCCAAGTTATAATGTGCCTCGTCTTTCTTGTCGGCCATGCTTAAAGCCGTCTGCATGGTGGCGTTGGCCTTGCCAAAGTCGTTTTGGGCGAGGTAAAACTCGGCCTTCGAGACATATCCTTCAACCGACTTAGGGAACTTATGGATAAAGTCTTCCACATAGCGCAGGTAGCGCGAGGGTGACGTTTGCCCTGCCTCGAGCATCAGCATAAGTAAGGCTTGGTCTTGCTTATCGGGCAAGGCCATACGTATGGTGGTTTGCTTTAAGATGGGTTCGTTTACCGACAAGCCCGTGGTTTTAAAGGTTTCGGCCAGACGAACGTCAACAGAATTGTAGTCGCCGCTGAGCTTTGAGTGCTGCAACAAGCCCATAACCTCGCCTTTTTCGTTGGTTACAGGACAGCCTACGTGTAGGCTCTCGGGTTGTCCGTCATACTGATAGAAGTAACAATCGGTCATAAACGGCTCGGCCTTCTTCACTTTCAATGCGCTTGTTTGCGCTCTTCCTGTGGAATACTGCACAAGCCAAGCACGCGCCCCCACAGCCATTTGGGTTTTAGCGGCAGGTGCGGGTGTGGTAATGGCGTTAACCTTAAACTTACAAAGGTCGTAAACTTCGCTTGCACCATATATTACATCCACGGTGTGCTTATTGCCATTGGCATCAATCACAATGGCACTGTCGGCCCCAACAAAGGGTGCCCATGTGCTCACGGCCTCGCCATTAGTCCCCACAAACACGCCCCTACCTGAGGCAAGGAGACTTCCGTCTTTCTTAAATGTGGTGAGACTGAACACCGATTTCAAAACTTTCTGCACATTAGCCGACTGTGCTTGTGCACCGAGGGCAAAGCATGTGAAGAGCAAGGATAAGAAAACTGATTTCATATATTACTGTTTCTGTATTTTTATTGTATGCCAAGCAGTGTCTTGGCGTTGTCTATGGCCGCAGCCGATACGTCGCTACCGCTCAACATCTTGGCTATTTCGCCAACGCGTTCGCTTGGGTTGAGCAGGCTCATGTGGCTCACCGTGCCTTGGTCGGTCTCTTCTTTCGACACCATATAATGGGTTGTACCCAGCGCGGCAATCTGCGGTAAGTGGGTAATGGCAATCACCTGCCTATCTGTCTTGCCCATGTCGGCCATGATATTGGCCATCTTTTCGGCCACTCTTCCACTAACGCCTGTGTCTATTTCGTCGAAGATAATGGTGGGCAACTTAACCGCATTGCTTATCATCGCCTTCAACGAGAGCATCACACGGGCTACTTCTCCACCCGATGCCACCTGACTTACGGGCTGTAAAGCCGTGTTGGTGTTGGCACTGAAAAGGAAAGAAACCTTGTCGCAGCCGTTGGGCGACAGCTCTTTGGCACTCAACGCTATTTTGAACTGCACCTTGGGGATGCCCAATTCCATCAGCATAGACTGCAATTGCTGTTCTATCTGCTGCGCCTTTTCTTGACGAATGGCGGTTAGCTTTGCGGCTTTCTCGGTGCAAATGGCCAACGTCTGCTCCTTCTTCTTGCGCATTTCTTCCAAGTCGGCGTCGCCGTTGTCGATGTGTTGCAGCTGTTGCTTTATGTCGTTGTGCATGGCGATAAGCTCGGCCACGCTATCTAGTCGGTATTTCTTTTCAAGCGAATAGATGATGTTCAGCCGTTGGGTTATCTCTTCAAGGCGTTGCGGGTCGAAGTCTACGTCCTCTACCTGCGAACCCAAGTCTTGGGCAATGTCTTTCAGTTCGACATAACAGTTATCCAGTCGTTCGGCCAATTCCTTTACGTTGGGATATATTTCTTCGATGTCGTGCAGCTTGCCAACATAGGTATGCAAGCTGCCAAGCATGCTATTGCTTTCGCCATCGATGCCTTCAACAGCTTGATAAAGTGCCGCCTTAATATCTTCGGCATGCGACATTATTTCCGATTCCTGCTCCAAACTTTCCTGCTGACCGTCTTCTAGCTTGGCCTCTTCCAACTCGGCGTGTTGAAAACGCAGGTAGTCTTCGCGTTCTTTGTTGCCGCTGATAAGTTCTTCCAGCTGTCGCAACTCTTTCTCGGCCGCCTTATATTTATCGTATGCCTCGGCGTACTCGGCTAGTTGGGCTGAGTTTTGGGCGATGAGGTCGATAACGTTAAGCTGAAAATCTTCCTTATTGAGCAACAGATTTTGGTGCTGACTGTGAATGTCGATGAGACGTTCGCCCAATTCTTTGACCAACGCTAGCGGCGCAGGGGCATCGTTAATGAACGCGCGACTCTTACCCGAAACGTTTATCTCGCGGCGAATGATGCAGTCGTTGGCGTCATAGTCTAGGTCGTTCTGCTCGAAAAAAGGCTCTAACCCATAGTGGGCGATGTTGAAATGCGCCTCAACGGTGCACTTCTCGGCTCCGTGCTTAATGCTTTTCACGTCGGCTCGCTGCCCCATAACCAGTCCAAGTGCACCAAGTATGATACTCTTTCCTGCTCCTGTTTCGCCTGTTATCACCGAAAAACCCGAACGAAAGTCCATGTCTAGCTCGTCGATAAGTGCGAAATTCTTAATATATAGTTGTGTTAGCATGTCATTCTTTTATTTTTTCCCAAGCGTTGTTTTGGCTTGCATTGATTTTAAACAGCAGGTCGTACACGGCTTGCTTCTCTTTTTGTGTGCCTTTTCCTTGGTAAACCTGCACCAGTTCGTCTCGCTTATAGTCGGTCCATATCTGCGGCAACATGCTCAATGGCTTGTTTTCCTTGCTACGTTTCAGCCCCTCTTCTAGTGCTGTGGTGATGTTTACGCGACCTCGTTCGGCGTTGTTCACCATCTCGTCTAGTCCCTTTCTGTAATAATCGTACTGCAATTGGCGGAAGGGTTGCATGCGCCCATCTAGATAATCGTTGATGATGGCGAAACGATTTCGGTCGTTGTCGAACGATTTCCAACCAGCAAACGAAAGGTTTTGCGCGTTATTCACGAGGGTCATGCAGCGTTGAAGAACGTCTTCACCCCCCATAGGCGCAAAGCTATCGAGGTCTAATCCGATGATGAGATAGGCATAATAGGCCAACAGAGCGGTTAGTTGGTTGGAGAGGTTGTCTTCGTTCAGCTCCAATTGGTCGAACTGCGAGTAGTCGAAATTAAAGTCGTTGTCGGTATTGTTGTACAAAATAGAAGAGTAAGAGGCATTGAACACGGGGCGGTTGGCCTGTATCAAAGCTTTACACGAGAAACGATTGGCCTCGCGGTCGTATTGCTGTACGGTGATGTTGAAGTTGCAAACAATGCGTTCGTTCTCCCTAAACTGCAAGTGGGTCCATTGTCGGTTGTTCACAAACTGCTCGATGGCTTGTTGCAAGTTGTCGAACACAGCCGTCTCGGTGGTTTGCACCTGACTGGCGTTCACGGTGACTTTCGCTCGCAACTCTTGTGCGAACGCGCCACGGCAAACCATCAGTAAGCCCAACAAAAACGCAATCTTTATCTTCATTTGCAAATACACCTTATTATATATAGGAGGAGTTAAGGAGTTAAGGAGTTATGGAGTTAAGCCAAATGTATAGGTGGCGTTAGGGTAATAGGACAGGTCAGACTTGTCAGACCAGTCTGACTGGTCCGAAAGCTAGTGACAGAATGGCAAAGACACTAGGCATACCTCTCCCCTTGGAGAGGGGTTGGGGGTGAGGCTTTTTTCTCATCTCTTCATCCTTTCGCACAGATACTCAACAATATCTTTGGCCACTTCTGCCTTCGATTTAAAACCGAACTGCCTTTTCTCAGTAGCCGAAATAATGTTTACCATGTTGTTGTCTGTTCCAAAACAAGTGCCCTCGTTGCGCAGAGAGTTCAGCACAATGAAGTCTAAGTTCTTGCTTTCGAGTTTCTTTTGCGCATTCGTTTCCTCGTTATTGGTTTCCAAGGCAAAGCCAACCAGCACCTGATTTCCTTTTTTCTCCCTACCCAACGCCGCGGCAATGTCGTGCGTAGCGGCAAGTTTTAAGGTAAGCCCATCGCCTTCGCGCTTTATCTTTTGTGCAGCAACGGCAGCAGGTTTAAAGTCGGCCACGGCAGCACACAATATTGCGGCATCGGCATGGGCAAACTCGGCGAGACAAGCGGCGTGCATCTCGTCGGCACTTTCCACGTCGATGCGCCTAATGGCAGCAGAAGATTGCAAGCTTACAGGCCCAGCAACAAGTACCACATCGGCACCTCTTCGGCTACATTCTTCGGCTAAGGCAAAACCCATCTTTCCCGAAGAGTAGTTTCCGATAAAGCGAACGGGGTCTATCTTCTCGTAAGTTGGACCGGCCGTAATCAGCACTTTCTTGCCAGCCAGCTGCCCTTGGGCTACACAGGTACGGCCGTTATCCTCGCCTTCAAAATACTTTTCAAGCGTGGCCACGATGTTTTCGGGCTCTTCCATACGCCCTTTTCCTTCCAACCCACTGGCCAAAAAGCCAGCTTGCGGCTCGATAATGATGTTGCCCACCTGCCTAAGTCGGTCTATATTGGCCTGCGTTGAGGGGTGAGCATACATGTCCAAATCCATTGCAGGCGCAACAAACACAGGCGCTTTCATCGAGAGATAGGTTGTGATAAGCATGTTATCGGCAATGCCGTGAGCCATCTTGCCCAACGAACTGGCCGTGCATGGCGCAATAAGCATGGCATCGGCCCAGATGCCTAGGTCGACATGAGAGTGCCATGTGCCGTCGGTCGTTGCGAAAAACTCGCTCACTACGGGTTTCCCACTCAATGCAGAGAGCGTAACGGGCGTGATAAACTGCTTGCCGGCCTCGGTTATCACCACCTGCACTTCGGCACCTTGCCTCACCAACAGGCGCAGAATAAGGCAGGCTTTATAGCCGGCTATGCTACCCGTTATGCCTAATACAATTTTCTTTCCTTTCAACATGTGTCGCAGAGACTTAAAAAAGGCAAGCCGACATCAACGTCCGCCAAAGCCCTTTAACCTGATACGAGTAAGAACTTGCTTGGTGTTGTTGGTGAAATCGGCCTGTAACATCCAGTTATAATAGCCGGGATCGCGCTGCAACACCTCGTCAACAGCACTACCCTTGTACTTACCGAAGTTAAAGTATTCTTTCTTTATCACCTTTCCCTTGCTGTCTAGCATCTCGTTTCCCTTGCCATCGAGCACAGGTCGCCACACTATTCGGCCGGCGAAGTCAACGTTATCGTTGTTCTTTGAAAACTCGGCTAGGTAGTCCATGTCGTTAGGCAACACACGTTCGGGCTCTTCTTGGTTGGCCTCCGAGTACCTTTCTAGTTCGCCCAACAGCACACGATAAGTGGCTTCTGCGTCTTGGTCGGCGCGATGAGCCTCAAAATCGTCTTCCATCTTTCTACCACAATAAAACTTGTAGGCAGCGGCAAGGTTGCGTTTCTCCATCTTGTGGAAGATGGTCTGCGCATCGATGAGCCGTGCAGAAGAGAAATCGAAGTCTATTTCGGCACGCAAAAACTCCTCGGCAAGCATGGGAATGTCGAAATGGTTGGAGTTAAAGCCTGCGAAGTCGCAGCCTTTGAACACCTCGTTAAGGCGAGGTGCAAGCTCTTCGAATGTGGGAGCATCTTCCACCAAGTCGGTTGTTATGCCTGTTAACTCGCTCACCTCGTCGGGAATAGGCCTTTGGGGATAAACCAAGAGGTTCTCTCGCTCTTCCTTTCCGTCGGGATAAATCTTGATATACGATATTTGTATGATGCGGTCGTTGACCAAGTCCAGCCCTGTTGTTTCCAAGTCGAAGACAACAAGCGGACGGGTTAGGTTCAGTTTCATTTACACTGTTACGGAGTTAGTTTGTCAATGGCGGCGCGACAGGGCAGCAAAAAAGCAAGTTGCACACCCCAACCCACCACACATGGTTACGCGCGATTGGCATCAGTTGTCGTTGAGCATCATGGGCATGATGAGCATCAACACCTCTTCGTTCTCAGGCTGAACAGCAGGCAATACCAATGCGGCCTTGCTGGGATCGGCAAGTTGTACCACCACGTCGTCGCTGTCTAGGTTGTTAAGCACGTCGCCCAACACGCTGCCTTTAAAGCCAATGTTCATGGGAATGCCCACATAATCGCACACCATACTTTCTTTGGCACTGGTGGCGAAGTCGATATCTTCGGACGAGAGTTCAATCAATCCCTGTTCTATGTGCAGGCGAATGAGCTGGCTGCTCTCGCTGGCGAAAGGCAAAACGCGGCGTAGCACGCTCACCAAACCCTTGCGGTCGAGGGTTATTTGGTTGGGATTGTCTTTCGGTATAACCGATTCGTAGTTGGGATAGTTGCCCTCTACCAGTCTACACGACAGCATTCCGTTGGGGAAATGCACTTCTGCATTGCGGTCGTCGAACTTAATTTCCACCATAGTGGCATCTTTCGTGAGGATGTTTCGCAGCAGCGATGCAGGTTTTTTGGCCAACACAAAAGAGCGTTTCACGTCTGAACGGATGGCGTTGTTCTTGTTTTTCACCAGCTTATGCCCGTCGGTTGCAACGATGGCCAGCCCATCTTCCTTCAAATCGAAGTAAATTCCGTTCATGATGGGGCGCAATTCGTCTTGCCCCGTGGCGAAAATCGAACGCACAATGCTATTGAGCAGCACAGCCGACTCCATCTGTATGCTTGCCGCATCGGCAGCCAACTCCTTGTTGCGAGGATATTCTTCGGCCGTCTGAGCCGTGAAGTTGTACACGCCGTTCTGGTAAGTTATTTGCACAGCCATAGTCTCCAAGTTGATGTCGAAGTGCAAAGGCTGGTCGGGCAGTTCGCGAGTTGCGTCTAGAATGGTACGACTAGGCACGGTAAAGCGGCCGTTGCTGTCGCTTTCGTCTAGTTTCAACGCGGCCTTCATCGTTGTTTCGCTGTCGCTAGTGGTAAGTGTCAGCACGCCGTCAACCACCTCAAAAAGAAAGTTGTTGAGAATAGGTATGGACGGTTTCGCGCTTAGCGTCTTGGCCAAGTTTTGCAGTTTGCTACTTAATGCCGAACTTGAGATTGAAAATTTCATCAGTATTTATCGTTATTTTAATTATGGCACGGTTACACTCCACCGCACAAGACAATGTTAAATTGCCCTGCACAACATGAAGTTTATAAGTACAAAAATACTAAAATCGCGCTTATTAGCAAAAAAAAAGATTGAAAAGTTTAGTTTTCAGAACTAAATTACTATCTTCGCACTACAAAAACGGGCCATCGGTCCCCGTTTCGTTTGAAAGCAACTCATATTACACATTAAACATATAAGGACATATACAATGGACATACAAGGTAAAGTCATTGCTGTACTCCCCGAAAAAACGGGAGTTTCTGCCAAAGGAGAATGGAAGGTGCAAGAATACGTCATTGAAACACACGAGGCTTATCCCCACAAGATGGTTTTCTCGGTGTTTGGTGCCGATAGAATTGCGCGTTTCAACGTGCAAGTGGGACAAGAGGTGATGGTGTCTTTCGACATCGACGCTCACGAATATCAAGGACGCTGGTTTAACAGCATCCGTGCCTACGACGTTCGTTTGGTAGACCCTGCACAATTTGGTGTGCCTGCCGCCGCGCCACAAGCTACGCAAGCTGCACCAGCAGGTTTCCCGCCACAACAGGCTGCAAGTGCTGCGCCTGCTGGTTTCCCGCCAGCGCAAGATGCTCCCGCAGAAGACAGTTCAGACGACCTGCCGTTCTAACGAACGCGCTACACGAAATAGCAAAACACGCCCTCACGCAGTTGCAAACAACGTGGGGGCGTTCGTACTTTTAGGGGTTATGAGTTTTTAAGTTTCTGAGTTTATGAGTTTTTAAGTTTATGAGCTTTTGAGTTTTAAGCTTTTGAGTTTATGAGTTCATGAGCCTCTAAGTCTTTAAGTTTATGAATTTTTGAGTTTCTAAGTATCTGAATTTGTACGCAACCAGCAAACTAACAATTCCTCGAAACAATAAGCGCAAGGACAATTTAAAGACAGAGAAACAGCAAGATTAGAAACCCAGATGTTCATAATTTCTAAGCTAACATCCATAGAACCCCACAACCTCAAAATTCAAAGACATGAACTACATCCACTGGAATCCGCCTACGGATATTATCAACCTAGGCTTTTTTGCCATACGATGGTATGGTATGCTTTGGGGTATCGGCCTTGTCGGTGCCACTTATATCGTGGCGCGCCTCTTCAAAGCATACAAAATAGCCGACTCCAAGTTTGCATCACTCTTTGTTTATGTTTTCTTCGGGGTGCTATTGGGGGCACGTTTGGGACATTGCCTGTTTTACGAACCTACATATTTCTTCGGAAGTCTCAAACATTTCGTTGAGATGTTCCTCCCCATTCGCTTTCTTTCCGAGGGCGGATGGCGATACACGGGCTACGCAGGACTAGCCTCTCACGGAGGTGTTATAGGACTTCTCATCGCACTGTACCTGTATTGCCGACAAATGAAGATGGAATACCTGTTTGTGTTAGACTGCATAGGCTTTGCCGCCCCATTCACAGCAATGGCCATTAGGCTTGGAAACCTAATGAATTCAGAGATTATCGGCAAAGCAACAGATGTGCCTTGGGCTTTTGTTTTCACTCATGTAGACCCACTTCCACGCCATCCTGCACAACTATACGAGGCCATTTTCTATGCCATTGTGTTTTGTTTAGGCGTGTTGCTCTACAAAAAACGCAAGGAGAAAACCGTCATCGGCTCTGGCTTTTTCTTTGGCTACTGCCTAACACTCGTATTTACTTTCCGTTTCTTTGTTGAGTTTATCAAAGAGGTGCAGGTAGATTTCGAGCATCATTTAGTGCTCGACATGGGCCAAATCCTATCCTTACCACTCGTTGCTATCGGCTTATATTTTATGTGGAAATCAAAGAACAAGCTTGCAAACAAACACAAGTAAGCTACTGCTTTCTCAAAAAAGCATAGCAAACATAGCCTACTTATATCCTTAAAACTTCCGTTGGCAACCCCTTGAAAAGCTTATTGCAAGGGGTTTAGTGCTATCGTGTTAGATCTCTCATGATTATCCTCTCGTTATCGCTCGCTTAACTTTAAATATTAAACGAAGACGTCGTGACTTTTAAAGTGTAGGACAAACAAACTCACTGGCTGATAAACTCACGAAAACCTAACAACTCCCAAATGCAACAACGTACAAATTGAAAATCATCAACTCAAAAACTCACCAACTTAAAAACTCCAAGACTCATCAACTCACCAATTCATCAACTCAAAAACTCACCAACCCAAAAACTTAAATCCTTATCTTTTATTTTACAATACTGCTCCAATTTTCGCTCCGTTCTAGCGAAAATACAGGCCATAAAATAGGTAAATCGCTACTATTTCTGGCCTTTTACTCCTTCTGCTTTGTCTGTTTTTAAGAGTAAAACCTGCATTTTGCACCATTTTGCCTTTCTAGTTTGGCTGAAGGCTCGTAATTTCTCAAGCCCAATTACGCGCGTTTAGCCCCTAAAAACCTACTTTTTAGCGGCTATTTTGCCCTTTTCAGGCATATATTTAATGGTTAGAAAAGGTTTAGTTTATACCATTTCAGTGTATTTTTATGCTTTTCGTCTTACATTTAGCAGCATTTTGCACTGCGTTTAGCACCATTTTACGTTGCGTTTAGCATCAAAACGCACGCCATTTTGCGGCAAAACGCACTGCATTTAGCACCAAAACACACTGCGTTTTGCACCATTTTACCTTGCATCTAGCGGCAAATAGCCCTAAATCGGGTGCAGATGGTGGCGTTTTTAAATAAAAATTCATTTTGTCGTATTCACAGACTAACCCCTTTTTGCATCAAAACAAACCTTCGCGAGAATCGTTTTTTTGCGGCAAGGTTGGTGATTGGTGGACAGAAAGGGCACTCATAATGTTAAATTTCTAGCCAAAAACTAGACAAAAACGATTATGCTGCATACACGCGCATGGGCAACGGCACGGAAAGCACGTACGCTTACCACCACCAACGCGAGCGGTTGCAGGGCATGCAGCTCACAGGCTGCGGAAACAACATCATGGAAAAGCAAAAGTAAGATGGAATTGACAGCCTGTTTTCAACTTGTGGAAAATGTATTAAATAGCTTTTGCCTAGTCAGCCTTTTGAAAAACAACCACTTTTTGAAACAGGCGAATGGGACAGAATTTTGTATATCATCGTATCTTTGTCCAGCACTTTGCACATAAGCGTGGAGTTTACTTGGTTATTACAGCACAAAGATAATAAACTGCTCTCAATTTAAAAGTCAGGACGACTTCAACACGGTAAAATGGCGAAACAAGGCTGTCAAGGTTGAATTTCGTTGCACAATACTTTCAATAAAAAAGGCAATGGTTCATTCCACATCCATTATCTTCTTTAATCTCTTTACGGCCAAATGATAACTAGCCTTTAATGCACCAACGCTAGTTGAGAGAATAACGCTAATTTCCTCGTATTTCATTTCGTCGAAATAGCGCAGGTTAAACACTGTTCGCTGCACTTCGGGCAACTCGGCAATGGCTTCTTGCAGTCGAGCTTGGGTGGCATCGCCGTCAAAGTAATCGTCGGCCATAAGCTGTTGAGCCAAAGTAAGGTCGGCAGACGATTGTAACGAGGTGGCGTTTTTCTGCTTGCGAAGAAAGTCGAGTGTCTCGTTAATGGCTATTCGGTACAGCCACGTGGACAGTTTGGCCTGCTGCTTAAAGTTATCCAGCCCGTTCCATGCCTTTAAAAACACGTTTTGCACCAGGTCGTCGGCATCTTCGTGTACCAGCACCATACGTCTTACCTTCCAATAAAGCGGCTGGGCATAAGCCTTTACCAAGTCTTGGAAAGCGGCATGTCGAGTGGCTGGGTCGGCCAAACGCTGCAACAAACGTTGTTCGTCTAATTCTATCATTAAGCCATAGGGGCAAAAATAACTGTCAAGAATGTTTTAAGCACCAACGAACACGAGGCAGGAAGACAATATGCGCCAATACTAAATAGCGAAATCGCGAAGGTACTGATAAAGCACCTTGTCGTAACCATAGACATCAGCGTATGTCTGCATTTTACCTGTAACGTCGGGATAAAGGGTGTAATAGGTAATGAAAAGCGGAACGTTGGGGTTTACTTTCACACTATTAACTAATCGTCGATAGTCTACGCGCGTCCGTTTCTCTTCCCCCTCTTTGGGCTTAGACAAGTCGGCCTGCATAGAATAATTTATCTTATCAATCAATGTTTTGTCTTTCTTGTCGAGCAAGAAAACAGCCAGTTCAAAGGGTTTCTGAACACGTATGCAACCATGCGACACGCTACGGCTGCCACGGTCGAAAGCCCATTTTGACGAGGTATCGTGGATAAAAATCGAGAAATTGTTGTTGAAACGGAACACCACGCGGCCCAAGGAATTGCCTTCGCCACCCTCTTGAATAACAAAATAGTCGGGGTTAAGCAACATGCCAGCCGACACGCTGGCCGGGTCGACACGCTTTCCCGACGAGCGTTTGAGTATGAAATAACGGTGTCGCTCAAAATAATCGGGGTTACCTGCATGGCCAATCACCTCTTTCTTAATGATGCTGCGGGGTATAATCCACTGCGGATTAACGTCCATACGCATGATATGGCTATTTAGCAGGGGCGTTTTGGTGTCTAATGTGCCGCAGGCCATACGCATGGTAAGCACGCTATCGCCCTCTATGGCGTCGAGATGGTATGAGGGAACGTTCACCAACACGTACTTACGATGGTTTTGCGGATAGTCATTTTGTCGCCAACGGCTGCGTTCTATGTTGCAAAGTAGCCGTACGCGGTCGGTCTCAGACAGGTTTTTGCCCTTAAAATGCTTTATCAATTGGGCATAAAGGGCGTTTTGTGGCTGCGACTCGCGTAGGAAGATGGAAACAGAATCGTTATACACCTTGCGCAAGGCTGTTGAATAAAAATCTTTTGGTGGGCGTTTAACAGGAATGTCAAACAACCCTCGATAAGTGGTGCGAACAGAGTCTTGTTCGCGTATGTCTAAGTTATTGAATATCTGTTTGGGGTTGGTAAAGCCGAAGTGTTGGCCTGCCGTATAGCGCAAGAAAGCCTTGGTGAGGTTGTATTCAAGGCGTGCCATCACACGATTAACATCGCGAATGCCCGTGTCTACATCTAGTGTTCGAATGCGTTGCAAGTCGCGTTCTATCTGTCCCACCACAAACACCCTTTTGCTAAACCCCATTTCTTCTACCGTGTTGAGGTAAGCCAATAGGCTATCAGCACGCTTATCAACTCCAAATCGGTCTATCCAAAGCAGGTTTCCGCCATCGCGATAGTAACGGCGAGTGCGCGAATCGGCCACAAGAGAGTCACGGTCGGCTCTAGCCAGCAAATCAAGTTGCTTTCTGATTTTACTATTGTCGAGCCGATAAGACTGTTCTGCCAATTGACTAACAGTTTCCGACGTGGGCAAAGGCCGTTCAATAGAGCCTTTCTCGTGACAAGCCACGAGAAAAACACAAAAGAAGAGTACCGAAGAAGAGAACTTACCTATTAAATTAGAAGAGGACTTACCTAACTCTAAAATGTATTTCATTGAAATGCCGCCTACGATTTGTGCGGCTTGTTTATATTTTTTATCCTTATGCTTATTGCGCATGTCGTCGTTGCAGGCTTGCGTAAAACTAATTAGATTTTGATAGAGAAAGACTCACACCGACATGCCGTCGGAGCCAGCCCCACTGCCATTTCGACCTTCAACAGGCAGGCAGAACCACCCAATGCGGGTATTATCTGACTGCTATTTTACGCACCACCTTGCCTACTTTCACGATGTAGCAGCCTTTGGGTAGGCCCAAATCGAAATGTTTCTCGGCACTGTCTATCTTGAAATAGACCACTCTCACACCGGCCAAGTCGTAGATGGCGAGCATCTGCCCTGCACCTCCCGACACGTGTATGGTAGACTCCGTGACACTGATAACAACATTTTGGAAGTCGTTATCAATGGTTTCGAGTGCAGCGTTAGCCCTCGAAGTCAGCGGGTTGCCCAACATTAGGGCGGTTGCGAATAATATTGTAAGTAACGTCTTAGTCATATACGGGATGTTTTCTGGTTTCATCTGCAAATATAGTGCTTTTTGATGTAAATCAAGAAACTAACCAACTGCAAATCATTTGCGTTAAAGCTATTTAACAATGAGCGACTTTTTGTGTTCGCAAAACGAATTAATTTGAGGCCATTTCACGCATTTTTAAGGTTGAATGGGTGGTTAGTTCACTAGTTTACTTAGCTATACTAACCCAACTCGTTCACCAGCAGGCGCAGCCATTAGCACCCTTTTTACTTAACAGTTTAATAGGCGCAGCCATTTTTTCACCCTTTCACCTTTTCATTTTTAGGAGTTAAGGAGTTATGGAGTTAAGGAGTTAAGCCAAATGCCTTGATGGCGTTAGCCATTTTTTCACCCTTTCACCTTTTCACCTTTTCACCTTTAAAAGTCTTTACAAGGCATTCTTTCCCCATCAAACATCAATTTCCAATCCCTCTTGACCAAGGATTGTGTTTGGAAATATGGCCTTAGCCTCAGCTAACAAAACCTCTTCGGCCTCGTATCGAGCACTATAATGCCCCAAAACAAGCTTGCCCACACCTGCATCGCGTGCCACCTTAGCCGCCTCTTCGGCCGTGCTGTGGTAGTAAAGTCGCGCTCGCGAGGCCATCGAACTATCGTAAGTGGCCTCGTGATAAAGGGTGTTCACACCTTGCACAGCCTTGTGTAGCTGTGGCATGTAGCGCGTATCGCTGCAATAGGCGTATGCGCGGGCTGGGTCGGCAGGCGTAACCAGGCGCGCATTGGGCACAGTACGGCCCTCATCGTCTACCCAATCGGCACCCAACTTGATGTTGTTTATCTGACTAATGGGTATGCGATAGAAGTCTATCATGTCGCGACGGATGTGCGGCAACAACTCTTTCTCGCGGAATAGAAAGCCACAACAGTCGATGCGATGTTCCAAAGGGATGCTCTCTACGGTAAGGCTCTTGTCTTCGTAAATCACTTGTTGCACCTTAGTGTCTACGGCATGGAACACCACTTCGAACTCGATGCCACTGCAAAAGAAATCTAGTTGCATGCGGAGCATCGGTCCGAGTTCGGCAGGAGCATACACATGCAGGGCCGCCGTACGTCCAAGTAGGCCGAAAGTAGAAATCATACCGATGAGCCCGAAACAGTGGTCGCCATGCAAATGCGAGATGAACACCGCCCCGATTTTAGTGAAACGTATGCGCGAACGGCGCAGTTGAACCTGCGTCCCCTCGCCGCAATCTATCATAAACAGCTTTCCACGGATGTCTACTACCTGCGATGTGGCGTTGTGTTTCAGTGTTGGCAACGCGCTGCCACATCCCAGGATATGCACTTTAAATGGTTCCAAGAGCGTATTACTTTTGTCGCGTGAAGGTGAAGATGCCGTGCGCGTTCTCCAAATAGAGCGAGTCGCCACCCAAGGCGTTCACGGTAAAGGTGTCTTTATTAAGCACAAGCTGTCCGTTGAACACCTTCCACGATGTCCAAGGGTGTGCCTCTTCCTTCACAGCCGATAGCACTGTGCCGTCTTCCATCAGTTCAAACTGCTTGTCTATGCTACGCCATTTGCCCATTAGTGTGGTAAGATTAAGCACTTGGTTGGCCTCATACTCGCCGTCGGCGTTCTTATATCCCACCACTGCTAGCCTGTCGCCTGCGAGTAATCCGCCCTTAACGGCCGACTCGTCGTCGATATCGAAGAGATAATTAAGTGTGTCGCCCTGTACAGTAACCAGTTCCAAGTTGTGCATGGCGGTGTTAACGCCACACACACCATAAACGGTGGTGTCGCCCTTGCTTTCCTCAGTGGTTGCAAGCGACTTCTGTCCGTTGCCCTTTTTCTTACAATCGCCGCATGCCACAATGAATAAAACGGCCATAACAGCAAACAATATGGTTGATACTCTCTTGTCCATACGCTATATATATTAATGTATTAGTATTTGAGTTCGTGAGTTTATGAGTTATTGAGCTGGTGAGTTTAAAAGCTCGTGAGCATGTAAGCGGGTGAACGCCTGAATTTAAAAGCCATTGAGTTGGTGAGTTGTTGAGCTTACTAGCCAGTGAGCTTATCAGCTGGCGAGCATGTAAGCGGGCGACCACCTAAGTTAACAAGCCCACAGTTTTGCAAATTGTATGCGATAAAACTCAAAAGCTTAGAAACTTAGAAACTCAAAAACTTAGAAGCTCAGGAACTCATCTCTCGTTCTTCGTTCTTAGCTTTATTCCACAGTTCGTCCATCTCTTCGAGCGTCATCTCCGTGAGCGGCTTGCCCTCCTTAATGGAATGCTGCTCCACATAGTTGAACCTTCGGATGAACTTCTGGTTGGTTTGCTCCAACGCGTTGTCGGGATTGAGGTGGTAAAGTCTTGCTGCGTTGATTACGCTAAACAAGAAATCGCCCAGTTCTTGGGTAGATTTTTCCTTGTCTTCGCGTTTCAGTTCGGTTTCCAACTCGTCCAATTCTTCGCGCACTTTCGCCCAAACGTCGTTCTTTTCTTTCCAATCGAAACCCACGTTCCGGGCCTTATCCTGTATGCGATAGGCCTTGATGACACTCGGCAGCGCATCAGGCACCCCCGAAAGCACCGTCTCGTTGCCATCCTTCTCTTGCAACTTTAGCTGCTCCCAGTTCTTCAACACCTGCTCTTCGTTATCGGCTTGCACGTCGCCATAGATGTGCGGATGCCTGAAAATCAGCTTGTCGGCCTCGCGATTGCACACGTCGGCAATGTCGAACTCGCCCTTCTCGCTAGCCAACAGTGCATAGAATGCCGTGTGCATCAGCACGTCGCCCAACTCTTTGCAAACATTGTTCATGTCGTTCTTGGCCAAAGCGTCACACAGTTCGTATGTTTCTTCTATCGTATTCGGGCGCAGGCTCTCGAAGGTTTGTTTCTTATCCCACGGACATTTCTCTCTCAAATCGTCCAGCACATCGAGCAATCGCCCAAAGGCCTCCATCTTTTCTTCTTTCGTATGCATACTATATGTTTGGTGTTGGCGTACGCCGCATAGCCCAAAGGCAACATGGCGAATTGCCGTTCTGTTGATGCAAAGATAATAAAAAATAAACTGTAACGTTGAATAAAAGTGCCACATTTCGGCATTTCACATTTTATTCGTACTTTTACACCATCAAAAACGCTAAGCAGAAGAATGAATTTTTACAATCGGGAAGAGGCTCGACAACGCATGAACAACTTGGCCATGCAGGCCGTTCCTTTCCTTTTCATCATAGATTACGAAGGCAAACGCGCCGTGGTGGAACCCGAAAACGAGGTGGATGCCAACGAGTTGAGGTATTGTTTCAATGGGAAAGGCAACGCCACACAGACCGCCTACCCCGCCAACAAGGACATTGAATGGCGCATTGAACCACCCACTGAAACCGAATATCAGCATAGTTTCAACATCGTTAGAAACGCCATGTTGGCCGGAAACAGCTATCTGGCCAACCTTACTTGCCGTATAGGACTGCGAACTAACCTCTCGTTGCTCGACCTTTACCATGCGGCCGAGGCGCGTTATCGGCTTTGGATGAAAAACAAGCTGGTGTGTTTCTCTCCCGAAACGTTCGTCAAGATTGCGCAGGGAGAAATTAGTTCGTACCCGATGAAAGGCACAGCCGAAGACCTTTCGCCATCGTCGGCCGAGCAATTGCTGGCCAACGAGAAGGAGGCTGCCGAGCATGCCACCATCGTAGACCTGATTAGAAACGACCTAAGCATGGTTGCCTACGACGTACATGTGGAGCGTTACCGATACGTGGAGCGACTGAATACCCACCGCGGACCGCTTTTGCAAACCAGTTCTGAAATAAGGGGGCGACTCATGCCCCACCTCATGCAACGTCCGGGCGACGTTATTTTTTCGCAATTGCCTGCCGGTTCGATAACGGGCGCACCCAAAAAGAAAACCGTGGAGATAATTGCCGAGGCCGAAAATTACCATCGCGACTTCTACACGGGCGTGATGGGACGATGGGATAACGGCGAATTGGATAGCGCAGTGATGATTAGGTTCATCGACCAATGCCACGGAAAGCTTTTCTTTAAGGCTGGCGGAGGCATCACGGCCAAGAGCAATTGGGAGGACGAATACCACGAAGTGATTGAAAAAGTGTATGCACCAATTTGTAGAAACCATTAGGATTGAAGGCGGTAAGGCCATGAACCTGCCCCTGCACGAGGCGCGAATGAACGCCACGCGCGTGCATTTCGCCCCACATGTTGCACCCATTAGTCTGCAAAAGTGGCTCGACGATGCGCCTTTAAGCGACGAACGCATCAAGGCGAGGGTGGTGTACGATGTTGATGACGTATGCGAAACCACGTTCCAGACATACAAGCGACGCGAAATACAGTGGCTCCGCATGGTGGAAGACAACAACATTAGCTACACATTTAAAAGCACCGACCGACACGAATTAGACCGACTGCTGGCTCTTCGCGACGGTTGCGATGAGGTGCTTATCGTCAAAAACGGATTGATTACCGACACATCGTTTACCAACGTGGCCTTCTTCGATGGACATAAGTGGCTCACGCCTGCCCAACCACTACTAAATGGCACCATGCGCCAATGGCTTTTGCTGCGCGGCGAGCTAACAGAAGCGCAGATTACACCCGCCTCGCTCACCTCGTTCCAACGCATCATGCTCTTCAATGCCATGATTGGCGCACACGAATTGGAACTCCCCATCACACATATTATATAAAGAATAGCGCACCACTTCATAGCGTTAATCCAATGTTTTTTAGTAATTTTGCACTCTCTACACACTAAGTGAGACTTTATAACAATAACACAGGATATGGAAATAGCAAGTAAGTATGACCCCAGAGAAGTGGAAACCAAATGGTATCAGTATTGGCTAGACAATAAACTCTTTGCCAGTAAGCCCGACGGAAGGGCACCCTACACCGTGGTTATCCCTCCGCCCAACGTAACGGGCGTGCTACACATGGGCCACATGCTTAACAATACGATACAAGACATCCTCGTTCGTCGCGCACGAATGGAAGGAAAGAACGCCTGTTGGGTGCCTGGAACCGACCACGCATCCATTGCCACCGAGGCAAAAGTGGTGGCCAAACTGGCCGAAAAGGGCGTGAAGAAAACCGATCTAAGCCGCGATGAGTTTCTAAAACACGCCTGGGACTGGACACACGAACACGGCGGCATCATCCTTAAACAGCTTAGACGATTGGGCGCATCGTGCGATTGGGACCGTACGGCATTCACCATGGACGACGAACGCTCGGAAAGTGTCCTTAAAGTGTTCTGCGATCTATACGAAAAGGGATTGATTTACCGCGGCGTTCGCATGGTTAACTGGGACCCGCAGGCCCAAACGGCACTATCAGACGAGGAAGTGGTGTACAAGGAAGAGCACTCCAAGCTGTTCTACCTTAAATATATGGTGGTTGAAGAACCTGGAAAATACGCCGTGGTAGCCACGACACGCCCCGAAACGATTATGGGCGACACCGCCATGTGCATCAACCCGAACGACCCGAAAAACACTTGGCTGAAAGGCAAGCACGTTATCGTGCCGCTGGTGGGCCGCGAAATACCCGTGATTGAAGACGATTACGTGGACATTGAGTTTGGAACGGGATGCTTAAAGGTTACTCCTGCACACGACATCAACGACCATAACCTGGGATTGAAACACGGATTGGACACCATCGACATCTTCAACGACAACGGAACGCTATCCGAGGCGGCCGGTTTGTATGTTGGCATGGACCGCATGGACGTGCGAAAGAAAATCGCCAGCGACCTAGAAGCGGCTGGTTTGATGGAGAAAACCGAGGACTACAACAATAAGGTGGGCTATTCTGAACGTACACACGTACCCATCGAGCCGAAACTGTCCACCCAATGGTTCCTTAAAATGCAGCATTTTGCCGACTTGGCACTGCAACCTGTTATGGACGACGACATAGCTTTCTATCCGCAGAAGTACAAAAACACCTATCGCCACTGGCTAGAAAACATTAAAGACTGGTGCATCAGCCGTCAGTTGTGGTGGGGACATCGCATCCCAGCCTACTATTTCACGGCCAACGGAAAGCGCGAATGCGTTGTGGCACTCACCGCCGAAGAGGCTCTAACAAAGGCCAAAGCCGTGTGTGGCACGCTCACTGCTGCCGATTTGGAACAAGATGAGGACTGTCTTGACACGTGGTTCTCGTCGTGGCTGTGGCCCATCTCGGTGTTCAACGGCATCAACCAACCCGATAACGAAGAGATTAACTACTATTATCCCACGAGCGATCTTGTAACAGGACCCGACATTATCTTCTTCTGGGTGGCCAGAATGATTATGGCAGGGTACGAATATCGTGGAAAGATGCCCTTTAAGAATGTATATTTCACGGGTATCGTACGCGACAAGCTGGGACGTAAGATGTCGAAATCGCTCGGCAACTCGCCCGACCCCATCGAGCTGATTGAACAATACGGCGCCGATGGTGTTCGTATGGGCATGATGCTTTCGGCTCCTGCCGGCAACGATATTCTTTTCGACGAGGCACTATGCGAACAAGGGCGCAACTTCAACAATAAGATATGGAATGCGTTTAGGCTCGTTAAGGGCTGGGAAGTTAGCGACCAACCGCAACCTGAAGCTAGCCGAATTGCTTGTGAATGGTTTGAGGCCAAGCTACGCCAAACCAACGAAGAACTGAACGACTTGTTCTCAAAATACCGCATCTCGGAGGCCCTCATGGCTGTGTATCGACTTTTCTGGGACGAGTTTTCAAGCTGGTATCTCGAAATGGTGAAGCCTGCTTACGGCTCACCCATCGACAGCCAAACCTACAACGCCACGTTGCGCTACTTCGAAACGCTGCTCAACATGCTGCATCCCTTCATGCCTTTCATTACCGAAGAGCTGTGGCAACACATCGCCGAGCGCAAAGAGGGCGAGTCGATTATGTGCCAATGCCTGAAAATAGATGCACCCACAGAGGCCGACAATAAACTGAATGCCGACATCGAAATTGTTAAACAGATTGTGAGTGGTGTGCGAATGGTACGAAACCAAAAGAATATTGCCCCCAAAGAGCAACTTTCGCTGCAAGTTATCGGGCAAAACCATTACGCACAATACGACGAAGTGGTGACCAAAATGGCCAACATCGACAAGGTGGAAGTGGTTAAAGAGAAGTCGGCAGACACGGCACAGTTCATGGTTGGCACAGACGAATACGCCGTGCCCATAGGCAACCTTGTAGACGTAGAAGCCGAGATAAAGAAACAAGAGGCGCAATTGGCTCACCTCGAAGGCTTCCTTGCCGGCATTAAGAAGAAGCTATCTAACGAACGCTTTGTGGCTAACGCTCCCGAGGCCGTTGTTGCTTTGGAACGCAAGAAACAAAGCGACTCGGAAGAAAAGATTGCCGCCCTAAAAGCATCTATCGAGGAATTGAAGAAAAAGTAAAGAGGGGTGGCGCAACGAAAACGCGCCATCACCCACCTACAAACGAAGTTCCTGAACCGCTCCGCACCATCTAACACGCCCTTGCAAGCGCAAAACTTGGCGATGCGGGTAAAGCAATGGCAGCGAACGGTGCAGGAACTTCTCTCATTTAATCCCCAAACATCCCATTCATGCAAAAGAAACTCACCTCATTACTCATACTTCTGGCAACGCTCTTTATTGTGAGTTGCCACGATGATGTGCCTGCGCCCTACCCCATTCCGCAAGGCTTGCCCGACAAAACCATCTTTGTCTACATGCCGTGGAGTGCTGCCAGAAACAGCTCAACAGGTAGTTTGTACGACAATTTTCTGCAAAACATCAAGGATATAGAGGCCGCCATCGAGGCCGAAAAGGGATTGGGACGTAACAAGCTGATGGTGTTCATCGCCACATCGGCCAACAGCGCGGTGCTGATGGAGGTGAAATGCGCACCCTATGGCACTTGCCGGCGAGACACACTGCAACGTTACGACCAGCACAACATGCCTGCCTACAACACTACCAACGGCTTAGCCAGTATATTTAACGAAGTAAAAGCACAGGCCAAGGCCAAACAATACGCCCTCATTGTGGGCTGTCACGGCACGGGTTGGCTTTTCTCAGAGGGCAAGAGCAGGGCACGTACACGCTATTTCGGCGGAACCGACCGTTATTTTCAAACCAACATTCCCACATTGGCTGCGGCCATAGAGCAGGCTAAGATGCCCATGCAGTTCGTTATGTTCGACGACTGCTACATGTCTAACATAGAAGTGGCCTACGAAATGCGCCATGCCACCAACTATCTCATTGGTTGTTGCAGCGAGATTATGGCCTACGGCATGCCCTATAAGAACATTTGGAAATACCTGATACAGCAAAAACCCAACTATCAGGCCGTGGTTAACGAGTTCCACAAGTTTTATTCTATTTACCAATGGCCATACGGAAACATCGGCGTTACCGATTGCAGCAAGGTGGACGAGGTGGTTGCACGCATGAAAACGATTAACGCTGCTGCCGCAAACAAGGCCAACCTCATTGATTGGGAAGACGTTCAGCGACTTGATGGCTACGAAAAGACCATCTTCTTTGATATGGGCGACTATGTAAACAAAATCTGCACTACGCCCGAAACGCAGGTGTTGGCGCGCGACTTGCATGCAGCATTGGCCCAGTTAGTGCCATATAAGTCTACAACGCCATATATTTACACTGCCCTTGGGGAACTTAACTACAACACAATCCGCGTAAATGCGTATAGCGGAATAACCATCAGCGACCCCACAAAGTCGGATTTCGAGAAGGCCTTAACCACTAAAAAGGCAACTGGCTGGTGGAAAGCGACACACTAAGAGTAGTAAGGAGTGAGGAGTTTGTTCAAGGAGTTAAGGAGTTAAGGAGTTAGTGAGTTAAGGAGTTAAGCCAAATGCTTAGTTACAGCGAGGCCAATTCTCCTTATCAACTCACCAACTCGTTAACTCTTCAACTCGTTAACTGGTCAACTGCGAGTGATAAGAAAAGCATATCACCCCCCTCTCCCCTTGGAGAGGGGTTGGGGGTGAGGCTGATTGTGTGGCGGCGTGAGCCTGGTTATAGGGTGGCGTGAGGCCGATTGTGGGGCGGGGTGAGGCTGATTGTGGGAGCTTTATCCCCCTACTCATAATCGTCAATCACATTATTCATAAAGTCCATCATGGGCTTACCCACCTTAAATATGCGTGTCATCTCGTCTATCCAGCCATCGCCTTCAAATAAATTGTCGGGTACTTTCACCCATCCGCAATAATCCTTCATGCGCAAATACTGTATAAACTCATAGTCGCGAGGAAATCCACTGGGTGCACTTTTAAGCGAATCGAGTCCAAAGCCACGTGTACCTTCACCCCATTTGGTTTCGTTGGGCTTGCCAAACAGGTCTACAAAATCCTTATTCTCCACAATGCCACGCCATGTATCAATGTTACCCATTATCTCGTTGCGACAGGAAGTGAGGATATTCGTGGGCAGCCAATAACCTCCCACGGCCAAAAGGCAGTGTCCTTGTTCCACATGCATGTAATAACCGCCGCGCAAAGCCTTCTTACCCTTGGCACACATGTATGCACCAAAGTGGTTTTTGTATGGCGACTTGTCGGCAGAGAAACGCGTATCGCGGTTAAAACGATACACACAATCTTTTACTTGCAGGTGACTAATCTCGCTATCGAACAACGAAATAGCACCGAGGGCTTGGCGAACACCCTCCTCAAAGTCGGCCCTGCATGCCGTATATTCATCCTTATGCGCCTGATACCAATCGCGATTGTTGTTTGCCGACAGCTCGGCCAAATAGTTTAAAATACGCTTAACGTTCATCTTCTCTAATATTATTTGCTTTTAAGGGCATAATACGGCAATCGCCTAGCCCTCATTATATTGGTTTACATTATTCGGTACAGTTGGCGTTATGCTAATTGGACAGCTCAGACCAGTCTGACATCACCGACCAATCCGACTAGTCTGACTTGTCTGACTAGTCTGACTTGTCCGATTTGTCCGATTTGTCCGAAAGCTAGAATGAACTAGAAATCTAGCAATCGCTACACAACTTTAGAGGGCGTCAGCCATTTTTTCACCTTTTCACCCTTTCACCTTTTCACCCTTTCACCCTTTCACCCTTATTCCAGTTTCGAACCCTCCAAAAGCTTGGGGCAAATGTCGTTAAACACACACTCCTCGCATTTGGGTTTGCGGCTGGTGCACACATAACGGCCATGAAGCAGCAGCCAATGGTGTGCCTTGTTCACATCCACGCTGGGTATGTGGCGCAACAATTCTTGCTCCACTTTCAATGGCGTGGTGGCCTTCTTGCTCACCAACCCCATTCTATGACTCACGCGAAACACATGCGTATCTACCGCCATGTTAGGTTTGTCGAACCAAACAGCCTGCATAACGTTAGCCGTTTTGCGCCCAACGCCAGGCAATGTCGTCAGTTCGGCCGTCGTGCTGGGCATTTCGCCCTTGAAATCATCTACCAATTTGCGCGCCATAGCCACCAAATGGTTGGCCTTGGCGTTAGGATAGCTCACCGACTTAATGTACTCGAACACCTCTTCCACCTCGGCTTTGGCCATTTCTTCGGCCGTGGGAAAACGTGCAAACAAGGCAGGCGTAACCTGATTGATGCGCTTATCGGTGCATTGCGCGCTGAGCAGCGTGGCCACCAACAGCTGAAAGGCAGAGCCAAATTCGAGTTCGGTGGTTACAACTGGGGCTTGCGCGCGGAAATAATCCAATATGTATTTGTATCGTTCGTTTCTTGTCATCGCTAAAAATAAGTGCCATGTGGCACATGGTTAAATATGTTTTGCGCCTACATCAAGGCGTTAAGCTACACCGGTGTGGGCTGTTTAGAAGGGCAACCCCACGGCGAAATGGAAGGCGAAATCGCGTTTAAAGTTGGGATAGAGCAGCGGATAATGCTCGCGCGAGGTTTCGTAGGCAGGGTTAACGGCCTTCATGCCGAAGTCGAAACGCAGAATGAAGTAGTCGAAGTTGAGCCTTAACCCCAATCCGTAAGCCACGGCTATTTGCCGATAGAAACTGTTAAAGCTGAATTGTCCGCCAGGTTGTTCGGCATAGTTGCGCAAAGTCCAAATGTTTCCTGCATCAACAAACACCGCTCCGTGCAGTTTCCACCCCAAAAACGTGCGGTATTCCAAGTTCATATCCAGTTTCATGTCGCCCGTTTGGTTGATGAAGTCGATACGCCCATCCGTTCCTTTAAACGTTCCAGGTCCCAATTCGCGCACTCGCCAACCCCTCACCGAGTTTGCTCCACCCGAGAAATAGCGTTTTTCGAACGGCAAAATGGTGCTGTTGCCGTAGGGATAGGCCACGCCAAGACCAACGTGGAAGGCCAATGAGTTGCGCTCGTCGAATTGGAAAAGGCGGGTAAAATCAACATCAAACTTCACGTATTGTGCATAGGCAATGTTCACCAAGGTGTATTTTCCGTCGGCATTTTGCGGCAAACGAAACAGCTTAGACACCGCCTGCAACATGTTACCGGCCGACTCTACATGCACTTTCAAAGCGTTTTCGCCATCGTTAAAGGCCAAACCAAATCCCATTTTAAGGATAAATAGGTCTTCGTAATTGTAGCGAAGAATAGCGTTTCGGCTCGTGGCATTGTCTAAATAGTCGGCTTTGAAACGCGAACTTATCCACGGCATGTACACGTAGTTGATGTCGAAAAAGTCGTATCGGTAAGAAATATGTTGGCGAGGTTCGTTCCAATGGTACCGCCACGCCATAGAAAACACGCGCCGATGAAACTCAGGACGGTTTTGAAGGTTCCAATTAAGCGACAATTCGCTAGTGGCTACACTGCGCCGGCGGAACGTACGCGACAATAAAGGGGCAACAAATTGGGGAAAAGTAAGCTTGGTTTCCACACCATACTCCTGATAGTCTTTGTTTTGATAGCCTTCCAATCCCGTAATGGCCTCGTATGCGGCACGTAGCTGGATGCTCAACAACTCACTGCCCCTAAAAAGGTTTCTGTTTTCGTACGTAACCGAAACTGCCGCCCCTAGGTCGCCGGCTGTGTTGGTGCCTTCGGGCTGGAACGAAATGGAGGAAGGCTTGTTGGTGCTGATATTGATGTCGCAATCCAGCAAAGTGGTGTCGGGCACTTCGGTAAAACGGATGTTGGTATAGCGCACGGCCTGCATGCGAGCGAAGTTTCCATAGGTGCGTTGCAGCTGCGTGGCACTGAAAAGATCGCCTTGCTTAATAAGTGTACTTCGGCGCAACACGCCCGGTCGCAAGTGTATCGCAGCACTATCGTTGCTAGAAAAAGTAACGTTACGTATGCTATAACGTGGATGCAAGGTTTCGGGGGCATTGCTGTTGGGACGGTAACGCAGCAGGTGGAGCATCAAGTTGATTTGATTTTTACTTGCGGTAGAGTCGGCCCCATACAGAATAAAGTCTTTATGAAAACGGTAATAGCCGCTATCCAACAGCACGCGCGTTATGCGTTTGCGTTCTTCTTCGAGCCGCGTAACGGTAAAAGGGTCGCCTGCTTTTAGCTCTTGGCGGGCTGGATTGTCCAAATCGAGCATTCGGGCGATAACAGAGTCTTGTATATCATAACGCACCGAGTTGATAAAAAAGGGCTTTCCGGGGTGCAAAGTGTAGATGGCCGTAAGGCGTTTGCCCTTGGCTCGCGTGGTTAGGTCTACTTCGCCGTTCATGTAACCCATGTTTTGCAAGGCCAGTTTCAGGTCGTTGCACGACAATTGTGCCTGCAATGTGTCGTACACCACAGGTTCTTCGCCAATCTTACGCAGCGTGCGGTTAATCCATCTGGTGGTATCGCGCCCCGAAAGAGCGTATGCGCCCAAGGGAATTTTGAACACAGAGAACCACTTGGAGTTGGCCTTCTGTCGGATATAAGGTTCGAGCGAGGCCACGTTAAACTTCTTCGTGTCGGCCTTCAGTTCCACTTTTTCAAGCAAGTAGCTTTCGTCTGGCACGAATTTAGTTGCGCTACACGCCGCCAACAAGGCCAACATGCACCACAAAGATAAGACTTTTAACGCTTTACGCAATAACAGATGGGGTTGATATATATTTGTTCCTGAACGCTCCATTTCCGCACAAAGGTACAACTTTTTGCGTTTTCGGGCAAACACACATACAGAAAAGGTGGGGCAAGAAATGTTAAGTATTGTGCGATATAGGGGTAAAACGAAAAACCATCGGCCACTCTGGCTATATGTACAGACCTCGTTCTGCTATAAAATTGATAACAAATGAAACAAAGAAGGCATTTACACCGAACATGTAGAACCAGATATTAAAGAGTTAGCTTGTGGGTAGTATGCGGTTTGTCTTAATCATCCATCGGTCTAAGCTGCTCAAAAAGCTAACGCGTACAACGCTCATAAACTTATCAACTCAAAAACTAACAAACTTATCTACTCACCAACTCACAAAGCTTAAATTATTACTTTTATTTTACAACATTGCTTTAATTTTCACTCCGTTCTAGCGAAAATATAGGTTAAAAAGTAGGTAAAAAGCCACTATTTTTACCCTTTCACGTCTTGAGGGTTGTCCATTTTTAAGCCTAGAACCTGCATTTTGCACCATTTAGCCTTTCTAGTTTGGTTGCCAGTTCGTATTTTTTCAACCCCAATTTCCCACTTTTAACCCCCAAAACCCCACATTTTAACGGCTATTTTGCCCTTCCGAGCCATGTTTTTCATGGCTCGAAAGGGTTTTATTTATACAAATGCTGTGCATTTTTATGCTTTTCGTCTCGCATTTAGCCGCATTTTGCACTGCATTTAGCAGCACTTTACCTTGCGTTTAGCAGCAAAACGCACTGCATTTAGCGGCATATTGCACTGCGTTTAGCACCTAAATGCACCGCATTTAGCATCAAAACGCACTTCATTTAGCAGCAAATAGCCCCGAAACAGGTGCAAATGGCGGCCTTTTCAAATAAAAATTCATTTTCTTGCATTCACATGCTACCCCTTTTTGCATCAAAACAAACCTCCGCGAGAATCGATTTTTTGCGGCAAGGCGGGCAATTGGTGGACAAAAAGGGCACTCATAATGTTAAAAATCTTGCCGAAAACTAGACAAAAAGCGATTATTCCGCATACACGCGCATAGGCAACGGCACAGAGAACGTGTGCGCTTACAACTGCCTGCGCAAGCGGTTGCAGGGCATTCAACAAGCAAGCGAAAGCCAGACTAACGCAAAATAAAACGGGGAAAGTCTTCTCTCCATGTGATACAAACAAAAAAAGACCGGGTGCATCACTGCAGCCGGCCCCCAAAAAATTAGAGAGTTATAAAAAAATCAAGTTGTTTATCTGTGTCTCAGAAATTCAAATTTAGCTTTATCTTGCATCACTACATGACACACGTAGTTGTTTTCACACTGCATCATTGTTCTGCAATGATTTGCTTACCTTGCTCAACAGCCTCCATATTCAGCGGTATCAGGTTGTGATAGCGTTCGGGAAGGGTTTTAAACAGTGCCTTATTCAAGCCCTCTGTGCTAACCACAGGGCAAACTTTAAGCAGTCCGCCAAGTACAATCATGTTGAAAACCTTGGCGTTCTTCATTTCGGCAGCCTTGTCCATAGCGTCCATCCGATACACCTTAATGTCGGTTCGCGATGGCGGAGAGGCTATGCCGTTGCCGTCGTAGATAAGTATTCCGCCAGGCTTTACGCGTGGTTCGAACTTGTCGAGCGAAGGTTGGTTCAGCACAATGGCCACGTCGTACTTGCTCAGAACGGGCGAAGAGATGCGCTCGTCGCTTACAATGACCGTTACGTTGGCCGTTCCGCCGCGCTGTTCGGGTCCGTATGCGGGCATCCACGTTACCTCCTTATCTTCCATCAAGCCAGAGTAGGCCAATATCTTTCCCATTGAAAGCACTCCTTGGCCACCAAAACCGGCGATGATTATCTCGTGTTTCATTCTTTCGTCCTATCTTTTAAGTCGCCCTTCTTATAATGGTCGAACATGTTATCTTGCATCCATTTGTTGGCATCGGCGGGCGACATTTTCCATCCGCTGCTGCAAGTGGACACGATTTCAACGAGCGATGAGCCTTTGCCAGCCATCGAAGATTCGAACGCTTTGCGTATGGCACGCTTAGCTTTATTGATGGATGCCACGGTGTCCACACTCTGTCTACTCACAAAGCACGTGCCTTCTAACTGCACGGCAAGGTTGGTTAGGTCGATGGGATAGCCGTGAAGTTCGGGCGTTCTGCCTGTGGGGCAAGTGGCCGTGGGCTGTTCGAGCAGCGTAGTGGCCGACATCTGCCCACCCGTCATGCCGTAAATGGCATTGTTAACGTAGATGATGGTGATGTTATCTCCACGGTTCAACGCGTGCAAGGTCTCGGCTGTGCCAATGCAAGCAAGGTCGCCATCGCCTTGATAAGTAAACACAAGGCGGTCGGGCCAAAGCCTTTTAACACCTACTGCCAATGCCGGAGCGCGCCCGTGAGGGGCTTCTTGCCAGTCGATGTCGATGTAACGATAGGCAAACACGGCACAACCAACGGGGCTGATGCCCACACTTTTCTCTTCCATACCCATCTCGGCGATAACCTCGGCTATGAGTTTGTGCACCACGCCGTGCGAACAACCGGGGCAATAGTGCATGGTTGTGTCGTTCAAGAGTGCCGGTTTGGCGTAAACTAGGTTCTCAGGACTGATTATATCTGTGGTCATTGCAACTTCTCCTTTAACGCTTTTACAATCTCTTCGGGTTCGGGAACGATGCCGCCTTGTCGGCCAAAGTGGGCCACGGGGACTGTTCCTTCAACAGCCAAGCGCACGTCTTGCACCATTTGCCCTGCGTTCATCTCTACAACGAGCAAGCCTTTCTTACCTTGTGCAAGGCTATCCAACTGACGTTCGGGGAAAGGCCAAAGCGTAATGGGACGGAAAAGCCCAACACGTATGCCTTCTTCGCGAGCCAGCTCTACGGCTTTTTCGGCCACGCGCGCCGCGCTACCAAACGCCACGAAGACGTATTCGGCATCGTCGGTGAGCAGTGTTTCAAAACGCACTTCGTTGTTGCGTATCTCTTCGTACTTGGCTTGCAGTGCCCTGTTCTTTACTTCCATCAACTCAGGACGCAGTTCGAGCGAGGTGATGATATTGGGTTCGCGACCACGAGTGCGGCCTGTTGATGCCCAAGGGCACTCCTTTATTATCTCTTCTTCGGTTCGGCGAGGTTTCATTGGCGGAAGAACCACCTTCTCCATCATCTGTCCGATAACGCCATCGCTCAGTATCATGGCCGGATTTCGGTACTTAAAGGCCAAGTTCATGGCCAAGTCTACGAAGTCGGCCATCTCTTGTACCGAATTGGGAGCAAGCACAATGACATTGTAGTCGCCGTTTCCGCCACCACGCGTGCTTTGGAAATAGTCGCCTTGCGAAGGCTGAATGGTACCCAAACCAGGGCCACCACGTTGCACGTTAACGATAAGTCCCGGTATCTCGGCACCCGCCATATAGGATATTCCCTCTTGCATGAGGGCCACACCTGGCGACGACGACGAGGTCATTACGCGCTTACCCGACCCGCCGCCGCCGTAAAGCATGTTGATGGATGCCACTTCGCTTTCGGCTTGCAGCACCACCATGCCCGTGGTTTCCCAAGGGCGCAGTTGGGCCAATGTTTCAATTATCTCGCTTTGAGGGGTGATGGGATAGCCGAAGTACCCGTCGATGCCGGCGCGAACGGCCGCATGGGCTATCGCCTCATTACCTTTCATTAGTCTGACTTCACGCTCTGCCATCACTATTCTCCTTCACTTTCATTCTATAAACGGTGATGCAACCATCGGGGCAGACGGTTCCGCACGCGGCGCAACCCACACATGCCTCGGCTTTCACGGCTTGCGCGTAGGCATATCCGCTAGCATTCACCTTTTTCCGAGCCAGTTCCAACACGTCGTATGGGCATGCCACTACGCACAGGTCGCATCCTTTGCACCTGTCGGTGTTGATAACCACGGCTCCTTTTATCTTGTTCATAACTTCTTTCTTATATGCTGCCTTGGGCAGTACTTTCGTTGTGGCATCGCAACTGCATGTGTTGCGATTGAATTTCTTTACTTGCAACGACGGCGAAAGGTTGTCACCAATGTGCAGTAATTTGTTTTTCAAGGATTAAGGGCGTCCTTAGAGTAGAAGGCCAAGATGCTGTTGAGCATCTCCCGCGCATGAACCGCAGGACTTTCGGGGTCCAATTCAATGGCCTCCGCATAGCATTCCAACGCCTTTTGCCAATTTCCTTCTCGGCGGTAGGCATTGCCTTGTTCGTAATAGGCCTCGCTATTCATTGCCTTTTAGGGAATGGCGAACCAGGCACGAAACCCTGTTCGCCATCCACACCTTATTTATTTATAAAATTCTTTCTTACCAGCCGAGAGGGTATTCTTCATCAACGAGCAGATGGTCATTGGGCCAACGCCGCCAGGAACAGGCGTAATGAAGGAACACTTGGGCGCAACCTCGTCGAACTTAACATCTCCGCTCAGTCGGAAACCGCCCTTACGCGATGGGTCTTCCACACGCGTGGTGCCCACATCAATCACAACGGCACCCTCTTTTACCATGTCGGCCGTCACGAAGTCGGGCCGTCCGATGGCAGCCACGATGATATCGGCCTCGCGACACTCGTCTTTGAGCGACGGCGAGTGCGAGTGGCACACCGTAACAGTGGCATCGCCGTATTGCTTTTGCATCATCAGCTGCGCCATTGGCTTACCAACGATGTTGCTACGGCCAAGCACAACGCACTTCTTACCCGAAGTGGCGATGCCGTAACGCTGCAAAAGGGTGAGGATACCCAACGGTGTGGCCGAGATGAAACACGGCAATCCGATGGCCATGCGCCCCACGTTGATGGGATGAAAACCGTCTACGTCTTTGCGATAATCCACTGCCTCGACAATCTTTTGCTCGTCGATGTGCTTGGGCAAGGGCAATTGCACGATAAATCCGTCCACGTCTTCGTCCTTGTTCAGCTTGTCTACGCAAGCCAGCAGTTCGGCCTCGGTAACGTCTTCCTCAAAGCGGATGAGGGTAGACTTAAAGCCACATTGCTCGCAAGCAATCACTTTGTTCTTCACATACGTCTCCGAACCACCATCATGACCCACTAGCACCGCGGCCAAGTGCGGCTGTTTACCTCCGTTAGCAACGATTTGCCTCACTTCTTCGGCAATCTCCGCCTTGATGGCAGTGGCAGTTGCTTTTCCATCGATTAACTGCATCATTTCTTAGTTATGTTTTAAAGTTTCGGCATTCCGGGCATTCCTTTCATCTTGCTCGCCATGCCGGCCATCTTCGCCATATTGGTTCCGGTCATCATCTTCATCATCTTTCGTGTTTGGTCAAACTGCTTTATCAGCCTGTTAACCTCTTGGATGTTGGTTCCGCTGCCCTTCGCAATACGTTGTCGACGGCTGTTATTAAGGATTTCAGGATTTGTTCGTTCTTTGGGCGTCATGCTTTTGATGATAGCTTCGATGCCCTTGAAGGCGTTATCGTCGATGTCTACGTCCTTGATGGCCTTGCCAACGCCTGGTATCATCGACGCCAAGTCCTTAAGATTTCCCATTTTCTTTATCTGTTCAATCTGTTTAAGGAAATCGTTAAAGTCGAATTTGTTCTTTTGTATCTTCTTTTGCAGGCGCTTTGCCTCTTCTTCGTCAAACTGTTCTTGGGCTCTTTCAACCAACGACACAATGTCGCCCATGCCCAAGATGCGGTCGGCCATACGTTCAGGATGGAAAACGTCGATGGCTTCCATCTTCTCGCCCGTACCAACAAACTTAATGGGCTTTGTAACAACCGTGCGAATGCTTAGCGCAGCACCACCACGCGTGTCGCCATCTAGCTTTGTCAGCACTACGCCGTCTATGTCCAAGCGGTCGTTAAACTCGCGAGCGGTGTTCACGGCGTCTTGTCCCGTCATCGAATCCACCACGAAAAGGGTTTCGTCGGGGTTCAAAGCTTGTTTCAGACGATAGATTTCGTCCATCATTTCTTCGTCAACGGCCAAGCGCCCGGCGGTGTCCACAATCACCACATCGTTACCTTTGGCTTTGGCCTCACGAATGGCGTTGTTGGCTATTTCCACCACATTCTTGTTGTCGGGTTCGCTATAAACAGGCACGCCCACTTGTTCGGCCACCACCCTAAGTTGCTCGATAGCCGCAGGACGATACACATCGCAAGCCACGAGCAAGGGGTTCTTGTGCTGTTTGCCTTTAAGCAGGTTGGCAAGCTTACCGCTAAACGTGGTTTTACCCGAACCTTGCAAGCCCGACATCAATATGATTGCCGGACGATTTGTAAGTTGCAGGCCTACGGTTTCGCCACCCATGAGCGCAGCTAGCTCGTCGTGCACAATCTTAACCATCAGTTGCCCAGGCTTAACGGCCGTAAGAACGTTCATGCCCAGTGCCTTTTGTTTTACCGTATCGGTGAAAGTCTTGGCCACCTTATAGTTAACGTCGGCATCGAGCAAGGCTCTGCGCACGTCTTTAAGGGTTTCGGCCACGTTGATTTCGGTGATTTTTCCTTCACCTTTAATTATTTTAAAAGACCTTTCAAGTCTGTCGCTAAGATTTTCAAACATTTAAGTGTGTTGTCTTTTTAATTGGTTTTATGCAAAGATAGTGATAAATGGGAGAATAGAAAATACTTATATCCAAGTTTTAAGAGAATTTAAATTTGTTGTCGTTTATTTATGCGCATTTACACAGCGTATGTGCAACCGATAAGCTTACAAACCAATTTGTCGGCTTTATTGTTCTGTTTGTGTCGTCCGTTGCAATTGTTTCATCATATTTTACACCCAATTGCAGTGTAATTTTACGTTTTTTTACACCCCGACATGCCCCAAAAACCATCTAAATTTCGGGCTTTGGCTGCACGCCAACCGCCTAATAAAGGTCAAAACTAATTTGATTTACACCATTTTCCAGAATATTATTTGGCGCAACAATTGTCTCGCACCTTGTCTAACTGGCTAAGATTTAGCATTTATTGCCTACGGGCGAGTTAGCACCTACAAGGGTTTAACACCAGTACAAGCGGCTTGTACTGACACTACAAAGGGGCTTGTACTGATGCTACAAGATGCTTGTACTGGCACTACAAGGTGCTTGTAGCCACACTACAAGACGCTTGTAGCGTGACTACAAAGATGTTTGTAGCCGCGCGATAAATAGTTTTCACAGACCCATTGACGGCAAAACGGCGGTGTACGAACAGCATTCCAAAAGCAATTCTTTTAGGCTATAACAACGCCGACACCACCTTTCAAAACTAACATAAGTTAAAAAGACGAAGAACAGATAGCCGTTTGCCCGAAATTTGCTATTTTTGTAAAGCTAAAATCGCAACAAAGGCCAAGCGCATTACATACCAAGCCTTCAACGTTTTGGCTGCCACAGCGAGGGCGCAGCAACAAGTGGGCCTCACCCACCCCCCTGCAACCCCACGCCACGGCAACGCGAAAACGGCGACAATAGAGATACTAGAAGACATTTATAGTTATGAATGAGAATTTGAAAGAAGAAAGCAAAAATCACAACAACCCCTTTTTCGGGGAATATAAAACACCGCACGAAACCGTGCCTTTCAACCTGATAAGAACCGAACACTACGAAGAGGCGTTCTTGGAAGGTATCAGGAGAGACGACGAAGAGATTGAGAAACTTATAAACAACCCCGAAACGCCCACCTTCGAAAACACCATCATCAGGGTGGACAACGAGAACGGAGACCACTATTACGACCTGCTTAACCGCGTGTCGAATGTTTTTTCGTGCATGCTCAGCGCAGAAACCAACGACGAACTTGATGCGCTGGCACAAAAGATGAGCCCCATTCTTACCCAACACGCCAACGACGTGCGGCTGAACAAAAGGCTCTTTGAACGCATTAAGTACGTGTACGAAAACCATCGCGAACTAGATGCCGAGGAACAGATGCTCTTGGAAAACAGCTACGACGGCTTTGTGCGTAGCGGCGCACTGCTCGACGACGAGGGAAAAGAACAACTTCGCAAGCTAACAGAAGAGGCCGGCGTGCTATCCTTGCAGTTTTCGCAAAACCTGCTGAAAGAAAACAAAGCCTTTACACTGCATATCACCAACGAGGAACAACTGGACGGACTGCCCGATACGGCCCGCGAAGCCGCCGCACTTGCCGCTAAGGAGCAAGGCAAGGAGGGCTGGGTGTTCACGCTCGACTTCCCCAGTTACTCGCCCTTCATGACTTATTCGTCGCAACGCGACCTGCGCAAACAACTCTACATGGCGCGAAACACCGAGTGTACACACCAAAACGACACCAACAACTTGGAGATTTGCAAACGCCTGGTGAACCTCAGAAGGGAGCTGGCACAGCTTTTGGGCTACGACACATACGCCGACTATGTGCTTAAACACCGCATGGCCACCAACATCGACAACGTTTATCGCCTGCTAAACGACCTCATCAAAGCCTACAAACCCACGGCCGAGGCCGAACTGAAAGAGATGGAAAGCATGGCCAAGGAGATGGAAGGCGACGGCTTTGAGCTGGAACCGTGGGACACGGCGTACTATTCGCACAAGCTGCAAATGCAGAAATACAATCTCGACAGCGAAATGTTGCGCCCCTACTTCGAACTATCAAAGGTTATCGCCGGCGTGTTCGGACTGGCCAATCGCCTATACGGCATCACCTTTAAGCCCAACAACGACATCCCCGTTTACCATCCCGACGTGAAAGCCTACGAGGTTTTCGACCGAGACGGAAGCTATCTGGCGGTGTTCTATGCCGACTTCTTCCCCCGAAAGGGCAAGCAAGGCGGTGCGTGGATGACCGAATTTCAGGGGCAATGGGTAGACCGAAAGGGCAACAACGTAAGGCCACACGTTAGCGTGGTGATGAATTTCACTAAGCCAACTGCCGAAAAGCCCGCACTGCTTACCCTTGGCGAAGTAGAAACTTTCTTGCACGAGTTTGGCCATTCGCTGCATGGCATGTTCGCCAACAGCCGCTTTGAGAGTCTTAGCGGCACCAACGTGTGGTGGGACTTCGTGGAACTGCCATCGCAATTCATGGAGAACTTCGCCATAGAAAAGGAGTTTTTACGAACTTTTGCCTTCCACTACGAAACAGGCGAACCCATCCCCGACGAGCTTATCGACCGCATTGTGAAAAGCCGAAACTTCATGGCGGCATCGGGATGTATGCGACAAGTGAGCTTTGGATTGCTCGACATGGCCTACTATACGCAGCGAGAGGCATTCACGGCAGACATCATTCCCTTTGAGAAAGAGGCGTGGAAAGAGGCCATCATCATGAAACAACTGCCCGATACGTGCATGACTACCCAGTTTTCGCACATCATGGCGGGCGGATATGCCGCAGGATATTACAGCTATAAGTGGGCCGAAGTGCTGGATGCAGACGCTTTCAGCATGTTCAAGAAGAACGGAATATTCGACCAAGCCACAGCTCAAAGTTTCCGCGACAACATTCTTTCGCGTGGCGGAACAGAGCATCCAATGGTGCTTTACAAGCGTTTCCGCGGTGGCGAGCCCACCATCGACGCGCTGTTAGAACGCGACGGCATCATGGCCAACGGCTAATCATAGCTACATTCGGCTTTCGCCGTCAAACAAAACGCCACAACAACAAACATTCAACCACCCATATTATATAAATGTGTACCGACAACAAACAAACCATTCTAGACCTGCGTTACCTGCGCATGGCACGCATTTGGGCCGAAAACAGCTACTGCGTTCGCCGCAAAGTGGGCGCACTGGTGGTGAAAGACAAGATGATTATCAGCGACGGATACAATGGAACACCCAGCGGTTTTGAGAACGTGTGCGAAGACGACAACAACGTTACCAAGCCATACGTGCTGCATGCCGAGGCCAACGCCATCACCAAGCTGGCCCGAAGCAGCAACAACAGCGATGGTTCAACGCTTTACGTAACGGCCGCTCCCTGCATAGAATGCTCAAAACTCATCATACAGTCGGGCATCAAACGTGTGGTGTACGGCGAGAAATACCGATTAGAAGAGGGCATAGAACTTCTTCGAAAAGCTAACATCGAAGTGATTTATCTCAATCCAGAACAGAATGAACCCTAACAAACGAAACAGATACATGCCTTTGCTCATGGCCGTGTGCGTTGCATTCGGCATTGTGATTGGCACTTTCTATGCAAACCACTTCTCTGGCAACAGGCTTAACATCATCAATTCGGGTAGCAACAGGCTCAACAACCTGCTGCACATCATCGACGACCAATATGTCGACAACG
>ERZ773035.310-NODE-310-length-41001-cov-74.295438_pt1 | contig 41001 bp, 40 predicted proteins | sample MGYA00511487_ERZ773035 | MGnify/ENA primary metagenome ERZ773035 (study PRJEB29015, sample SAMEA2737985) | human oral metagenome | biome: human oral; feature: human-associated habitat; material: dental | place: China | collected 2024 ... | reverse complement strand
TATTATATGACGTGTCCCCAGCATATATTATGGGATGGGAAGAAGATAATGCACACTTAAACTTCGTCAATAATTCTGGCGTCATCAGCACATACCACTACGTACCCTCCGCAGTATCTGCAGGGGCGTTAACTAATATAGAGGGTATTAACACCCTCCCTACCGTATCAGTCCCAGACTTCATGATGGGTCGTTACGCAGGCAATAAGAATATTATACTTATGTCGGTTAACGGTGAAAGCATGAACAACGTTATCCAAAACGGCGCTATTATCGCCGTATTAAGAAATATAGAACTACCAGATATCCATGATGGAGATATTGTTGTTATTAAAAATGGAGGCGAATATACAGTTAAAAGATTCTACAATGATATCGAACATCAAGAATTTGTATTTAAACCTGATAGCTCGGATATGGCATTTAGGGACATCATATTTAGTTACGAGAATACAGATGACTTATACCTGATCGGTAAGGTTGTTATGTACAATGTGACTTTATAAGGGATTAATAAGGGAGATATTAGTATGTTAGCTAAGAAAGTAATATGTGGTCTAGGGATATTATTATCCTGTGTAGCTATTAATTATGCGAATTCTGGATTTGTTGATATGACACCGGATACATATGATAAGATATGGGCTATCGGCTCGAATTTCAAACCAGATAGAAAATTAGAAAATCCGGTATTGTACGGCATAGAACTTCGGAGCGGCGGCGGTGGCGCTGCATCGTTAATTACACCGGCCACGATAACGAAATACCTTGCCTATTCAAAAGATGAAAGACTTGTATTCCCTCCTGCGGATTTCAAGAATACGATGTTAAATAATAAGGATTACGTATACATCGCTACGTATGCGCTGCATTTAAAGAATTTGCTTACCGGGGGCGTTATGCCCCAGTTACCTTCTCAACGGTTATTGATTGAGAAAGACGGCCATTATATTATGCCTGCTAAAATGGACACACAAATATACGACATGATGCCCCATAGCTATGCCATTGTGTATTATGCATATCCTAAAAATGTAATTTATAACACTCCTTACACGATTAAATTCATTAATGGTAACGGAGACCGCATCGAAATTCCAATTACCTCCGATAAGCTAAATAATCTTATCGACAAAGAATATAAGCTAGTATATCAAAATAGTGACCCAGAGTAACATTAATAATAATACCCCTATCACACGATAGGGGTATTTTAGGAGGTATATAATTATGGCCATGAAACGCGCCAACGGTACAGGCACCGTATATAAGATGAAACATAAGCTCCTACGTAAGCCATATCGAGCCGTGGTGACCCTTGGATATGACTCCGAGGGTAAACCCTTACGAAAATCCATAGGCACCTTTGCAACGCAAAAAGAAGCGTATAATGCCCTATCGGCTTATGACGCCAACGCTCCGCAATATGAAGTCAAGGATACGACCTTTGGCCAATGTTGGGAATGGATGATCGAAGATAAGATGCGCAAAGGGGTACAACTAGACAAAGGCGGTTACCCTCACAATAAAAAGAAAATGCTACATCTTATGAATATCCCCATTAAAAATATTAGATTAGCCCATCTACAAGCAATTATTGATGATCATAGCCACATGAGCGGGCCTGCGTTAGCACAGATTAAAACAGCCATGAACGGATGTTTTCTAGCAGCCATACGAAATGACATTGTTGACAAAAACTACGCTAGTCTAGTCACGTTGCCCGCAAAAGAAAAGTCAACTTTACATAAGCCATTTTTACCGGCAGAGATTTATGATTTATGGCAATTATCGGATACAGATGAATATGCAAGAATCATGTTATGCTTAATATACACAGGCATGCGACCTGGCGAAATTAAATCAATAAAATTTGCTGATGTGCATATAAAGGAACGCTATATGATTGGCGGTATTAAAACGGATGCGAGTAAAAACCGCATCATACCGATAGCCAATTGTATTATGCCATTTATAAGAAAATGGTACAGCGCGAGTCGATTCGAGCACGGAGAGTATATGCTTCCGGCATCCACGCCTAAAAACATACAAATGGCGCTCAGCCGGTATTTAAAAATGAAAGTACCAGGGCATTTGCCCCATGACGGGAGACATACATTCGCCACTCTTCTTACACAGATAGGCACGTCCGATGCTATGACAAAAACGCTAATGGGGCATTCGCATAAAGATGTTACAAATCAAGTGTATATTCATAGAGACGTCGATGAATTGATATCCGTTGTTAACCAAATACCGCATGGCAAGGCGATATTATCTGTGAAGGATGTTATCAAAAGGGCATGAAGGTTGAGCAACGGTTGAGCAACCGATTAAATTTCAAAGAATTTTAGCCGATTTATAAAACAAAGAACCCAGTAAACATCGATGTCTACTGGGTTCTTTAAATGAAATTCTATATATCCCTTACATATATACGTGAAATTGATAATTATTGTAAATAACACGTTCCCCAACGTATTATTTATTCCACATTTATATTTTATCCTATCAACATTTTCTAATCAAGTATAAATTAATAAATTTTTAGTAAACTATTTTAAAATTTTTGATATACTTATACCACCTTATGCTGCCATGAGCCACCAACAAATCGTATATAGGCACAAATAAGCCGTAACGATTGATCTAAACATAGAGAAATCCATGCCCCATATAAGCCTAGACCTAATGTAATACATAGCACATAAGTAATGATTGGGCGAATAACGGCAACGCTAATTAATGAATACTTCATGATATAAAAAGTATCACCTGCACCTTTCAAGACCCCAGCAAAGACCTGTTGTAATGCTTGAGGAAAAGCAGCGATAGCCATGATGCCCATCAACGCTGTAGCCAGTGTGACAACCTCACTTTCACGAGTATAGGCTTGTACAAGCAAATGGCCTGCACTAATGAATATAAGGCCGCTAACAAATCCTACAAAGAGTCCCATGCGAGCACCGATACGACCAAAAGCCTTCGCTAAATCCGACCGTTTATGACCCAAGTTTTGACCTGTATGAGAGGCGCCGGCAAAGCCAAGGCCCATGGAGAAGTAATAGAATATATCCATCAAGTTCATACACACATAATGTGCAGCCAACGGTACGGCACCAAGGGATGCCACAATCATAGTATATGTATACATACCAAAACGTTCAAAGAACTGTTCCCCTAAGGAGCTGCCCCCTACGTGGAACACCGTATGAAGTACGGAACGCTCAAAGCGCCATTTTGACGAATGCAACAAGGTGAGACCAGTCTTTGTATGTCGCGAGATAACCCGCAACAACAAAGCTGCGATAACGGCACTACTGATGAGCGTCGAAATACCGGCCCCCATGACACCAAATTCTGGAAAAAAGGCAATACCATAGATTAAGAAGAAATTCATAATCGTATTTAAGATATTCCCCACCACATTGGATTTAAAGATAACCTTTGTATTGCCATACCCGATGAGGGCGCCCCCTACAATTTGACTAAAGGACTGGAACACAAGGCTCATGACAATGAATCGACCATACCAAACAGCCGTTTCAATATACCCATCCTCTGCGCCGGTAAATCGCAAAATATGCTCTAAATTAAATAAACATATTGCAAGCAAGGGAATATAAATTAAAAAGTTCAGTAGAATCGATTGCTTGAGCACTGCATTCATGCCATCTACATCACCTTCACCATGACGGCGAGCAATAATTGCAGTTACTGCAATCGATAAGGCACGGCAAATGACGAGCATAACCATTGCTGGTTGCCCCATAATGCCTACCGAAGCCAGTGCGGAGGCCCCTAAGGAACCTACCATAGCCAAATCAATGGCAGTCATCAACTGCATCATGAGCCCTTGCAAGGTAGCAGGCCATGCAATTTTTAAGTATTTACTATATAAGTTTTTTGTAGTATCTACCGGTCCCAGTCGATCTTTCATCGGTAATATGGTATCTACTGAAAACCAGCGTTGTAATGATGTTAACATAATGATTCCCTATAACAAACCCAAAGAGATTACATTAAACTTTCCATAATATCACCGTATTATATCATATAACACATGAGAAATCATTCATATATTATACATTTTATCTAATAACCTATATCAAAAATGCAAAGAACCCTCTTTCATACGTTTTATACCTAACAGGGTATAAGTATCGTAGCTAAGAGGGTTCTTTATTTTATTCCAAGATTATTATATCTTTACAATTTGATTTTTATTATCAATAATTTGTTGCTTAGCATTTGGATGCTAACAATTTATCTACTGCCACTTTCAAATCGTCTAAGCCCTTCTTCGTTTCTGCCAATTCACGACGTTGTTGTTCGTTCTCAGCTTCTAACGTAGTAAGACTATCCGCTTGATCTGCGATAACATCTTTTTGTTCTGCATTTTTTTATTGATTAATAGCTTGGCTTGTATTTGCATTAGATGCATTCAACTGAGCTACATTCACTGCATCGGTTGGTTCTGTACCATGCGCACCTCCTTTAATTTGGTTATTACCATTATTGAGGCCATCCTTCGTTAAGGATACAGGATTAGCTGGTGTTGCTCCAACTGCTGGCGTAATGGCAATACCGTTACCATTCATTACCGTTGTATTGCCAGTCGCAGTATCCTTAAATGTAGCAGATGTCATATTTGTAAGCTCAGGATTTACGGCATAACCGATAGATATACATAGTGAGTATGCCTTTATCAATTCATACTTCACTAACAGATGTTTTTCGTACAGAAAATACAAATGTACTTTGTGCAAAAGCTAGCCGAATTTTGCTATGCAAATTTTGCATATATGCCCTATAAATCTCTTGCGCCTCTTCCACAGATACAATATCAAAGATAATTCCATCCCCAATAGGCAATTGACTCAGTCTAGGTAAATCGGCCGTAATAACACTACCGATTTTTGTATAGCCCCCCGTCGTTTGCCGATCTGCCATGAGGATGATTGGATTCCCATCAGACGGGACTTGAATGGATCCAAACACAGCGCCATCCGATATGATATCGGCGCCGTCGATGTGTTCAACAGGGGCTCCATCTAATCTAAATCCCATGCGGTCGCATTGGATGGTCAATGTATAAAGTTCACTGCTAAAATTATGGATACCTGTTTCTGTAAAACACTTAGCTTGCGAGCCCAGTACAACTCGTAGCGGTTCGTGACATTCACGACCACCCCGATTAAATAGGACTGTATTAAATAAATGATTTGATTCTCTAATATAGTCGCAGATGATAGTATCGTGGGTGCAGTCCTTCAAACGTACTTCATCGCCCGCTGCTAGAGGACGGCCCTCAAATCCACCGATATTCGCCTTTGTATGTGTCGCTACGCTGCCATTGATTTCTGGTACATCGATGCCGCCAGCGAAGGAAATATACATGCGCACCCCACATTGGCTAAAGCTACCAGAGATGACATCGCCGTCATGACAGACAAAGGGAATGTACCGTGGCACCTCAACATTATTAATGGTAGGCCTCATGTCGGCGCCTGTGAAAGCAACAATGCATGTGCCTTTCATCTTCAGCGTAGGGCTGAGGACAGTGCACTCTAAAGCCCCTACGGGCGTCGTATTCCCTACGAGGGCTTGGCCGATAGCATAACTTTCACCATCCATAGGACCGGCCACGGGCATACCATATTGTTGAAAGCCTACGCGCCCTCCGTCTTGCACAGTGGTCATCATACCAGGCGAGACCACCTCAAATGACGCATTCTTATATTCACTTGCCACCACGGAGGTCACCTACCTTTACATGATGTACAACGGGCTTAAAAGAAGTGCCCAATTTCTTAATACAGTGGAACGCACTTTCATCAATAGGAACATAGCGCACATAATCGCCCGCCTTGAGAAGAGCCGCCTGTTCTCGCGACTCATCGTACATGGACAGAGGCGTGCATCCTATAATTTGCCAGCCTCCAGGAGAATCCGATGGATAGGTGCCGGTCTGCTCACCCGCGATGCCTACGGATCCTGCCGGAATATGCGTGCGCGGTGAGGACAAACGAGGTGTAGCGATGCGCGGGTCCATGCCACCCAGATACGTAAAGCCTGGAATAAAGCCCATCATATACACGAGATAATCCGTACTGCTATGAATGCTCACCACATCGGCCTCGGTTAAGTGATTATGAGAGGCTACAAATCCAAGGTCTGGGCCAAATTCACCACCATAGACGGTCGGTATTTCTACGACCTTCACCAGTTCACTTTCATCAGTCCTAATAGGCTGCATACATATAGGTTCAAGAATGCGGCACAGCTCAGCATAGGTGTAACGCAATGCATCATACTGAATGAGAAGCGCACAATAGGTGGGCACTATCTCAATAATTCCCTCTAAATGAAGGCTTTCAATACCCGCTACGGTCTGACGGATACGCTGATTAATCTTAGGGTCAATAACTTGACCAAATTCGATGGAGATAGCACTATCCCCAACCGGAGAAATTGTGGGATTCATACGTGCCCCCTAACCTAATAATTTCACAATACCTTGCAAGGATGTAACACCGATATAGGCGGTCACAAGCACGACAATCCAGCCCGTATAGAATAGAACCGGATTATGCTTATAGTCCCCTACGATATTCGTCTTGCGCGTTGCCAATAACATAACGGCTAAGGTAACAGGCAAGATCAAACCGTTCACAGAGCCCGCCACAATTAACAGCGTAGCTGGTTTGCCGATAAAGATAAGAATGCAAGTGGACACGAAGATGAATGCCATGATGGTCAATTTTTCATACCGTTCCACAACCTTAAACAAGGTTTTAAGGAAGGACACCGATGTATAGGCAGCGCCCACAACAGATGTCAACGCAGCACAGAAGAACACGATACCGAATAGTTTATGACCGATTTCACCAGCACCGAGTAAGAATGCGGAACCTGCGGGGTCCTTTGGATCTAGTACAAAGCCCATGGATACTACGCCAAGTACGGCTAAGAATAGCAATATACGAACGATGGCGTCTACAGACATACCCATGAAGGCAGCGCGACGTACATCCTTTAAATGTTCACGACCTGTGATACCTGCATCAATCAAGCGATGTCCGCCGGAGAATGTAATGTAACCACCTACGGTACCACCGATAAGGGTAATTGTAGCTAGCCAAGGATAATTTGTTGGCACGAGGGCATGCGTTGCAGCCTCTGCTACAGGAGGATTTGTGGAAAACGCTACATAACCGATGAGGACGAGCATCACAGTGCCCAATAACTTCGCCGTGTTATCGAGGACGCCGCCCATTTTAGGGGATACAAATAATAAAATCCCCAAGATACCGCTGATGGCCGCCGCCATCGTCGTATCAATACCAAATACGATGTTAAGGCCCATGGACGCACCGCCAATATTGCCGATATTGAACGCAAGGCCCCCAAGCGAGATCAAGAACGCTACTGCATAACCAAGCCCTGGCAATACTTTATTCGCAATATCTTGGCCCCGCATTTGGGATATGCCGATGATGGTCCACACATTGAGCTGTGCAATGATGGAGAAAATAACGGACACCACAATGGCGAACGCAAAATCCGCCTTTAACTGGCCTGTAAACGCCGCCGTTTGTAACATAAATCCTGGCCCAATGGACGACGTGGCCATCAAAAACGCTGCCCCTAAGAGGACAGATAAACTCGCTTTACCTGTAATCGGTTTCATACTGACTCCTTTTATCTATTCTGATTCTATCAATTCTTGTACAATCGATTGTAATCTATCGATTCTGAAAATTCGCTACCACGACACCTGTCTTAGTGAGGCCTTCACGAATATACTTTGTGAAAGCTATCGCTTTTGGATTATCGCCATGGACGCATACGGAATCGGCTGCAATATCGATTGTTTTGCCCGTATTTGTTACGACCTTGCCTTCTTGCACCATCATGAGCACTCGTTCTAATGCCTCTTGTGGGTCTTTTACGAAAGCCCCCTCTTCCGTACGGGGCACCAAGGTGCCTTCCTCTGTATAACCTCGGTCTGCAAAAACCTCTTGAATCACAGGAATACCTCGTCGCTCCGCCTCTTTGGCTATATAACTACCGCTGAGCACCATAGCGCGAACATTGGGATTGACCGCTTGCAATCCATCTAGCACTGCATCGGCTAGGTCCGGCGTTACACACGCCATATTGTAAAAGGCACCATGCAATTTCATGTGCTGTAACTCAACGCCATATTGATGACAAAAGGCTTGCAATGCACCGAGTTGATACACCATATAGGCTCGTGCCTCATCAGAACTCAACGCCATCTTGCGGCGTCCAAAACCCATCAAATCGGGATATCCCGGATGGGCCCCTACGGCTACGCCCTTCTCTTTGCACATCTTAACGGTGGCCTCCATAATGAGAGGATCGCCGGCATGCCAACCACAAGCCACATTGGCACTAGTGACGTGATTTAATACCTCACTATCCATGCCCAAAGTATAATTGCCAAAGCTTTCACCTAAATCGCTATTTAAATCTATATAATGTGACATCACTATGCTCCTCTCATTCTTCATCTTTTCTTTAAATTCTATAGAATATAGTAACATGATTATACAAAATATATTAATACGTTATCAATGATTTTGATCATGTATACAAAATTCATATAAAAACGCAAAAAAGCACTCGATATAATGTCGAGTGCTTTCACTATCAATAGGACTATTGTTATATTCATGTATATGGAGAGAGTTGTAAGGGATTCAATGAAAGGGCCAATAGCCTACTGATTATTTATTGTCCTTGGATGCAGCATCATCAACTTGTTTGCTGTCTTCTGCAGATTTGTCATCATCGGATTTAGCATCGGATGTGTTAGCAGCATCCTTGTCGCTTATCACGATGTGACCATCTACAACATCAGCCAACAAGTGTTTCGCATCGATGTGATCCAAGTAGTAGTCTGTTACATTATCACGAATTTCGGATTCGATAACACGGCGTAATGGACGAGCGCCCATAGTTTTATCGTAACCTTGTTCCATCAACAAATTTTTAGCTGCGTCAGTTACATCTAAGGTAATTTGTTTTTTAGCCAAAGTTTTGTTAACTTGGTCGAGCATCAAATCAACGATTTTCTTCAAATCTTCTTTGCTCAATTGATTAAATTCAATAACAGCATTGAAACGGTTCAAGAATTCTGGACGGAAGAATGGAGCAATGCGGTCCATTACATCAACTTTGTTTTCATCATCATTATCGCTACCATAACCAAAGCCTGCGTTGGATGTAGCAATGATAACAGTATTTTTGAAGTTTACTGTGTTACCTTGACCATCTGTTAAGCGACCATCGTCCAATACTTGAAGAAGTAATGTAATAACTTGAGGGTCTGCTTTTTCGATTTCGTCGAACAATACGATGGAGTATGGATTACGACGAACGCGTTCAGTCAATGTGTTGGAGTTATCTTCGTAACCAATATAACCAGCTGTAGCACCAATCAATTTAGAAACCGCTGTGCGGTCGCTGTATTCGGACATATCCAAGCGGATGATAGCATCTTTGTTACCAAACATATCAAGTGCTAATTGTTTAGCCAATTCTGTTTTACCAACACCAGTAGGACCTACGAATAAGAAGCTCCCGATTGGACGGTTACCTTCGTCAAAGCCTGCACGGTTACGACGAATAGCTTTAGATACAGCTTCTACTGCTTTATCTTGGCCGATGACATGAGCTTGTAAACGAGATTTCATATCTTTCAAGCGTTCAATATCGGATGCACCCATTTGAGATACAGGGATACCTGTCATTCTTTCAACGGCTTCTGCTACATCGTTAACTTGAGCTACAACCTTTTGATTGTCAGTATGTTTGTCGATTTCTTCTTGTAATTTTTGAATACGCATTTTTTCGTTAATAGCGGATTCGTAATCTTCTTTTTGAGCAAACTCTTCTTGTTTTGCTTTAGCTTCTGCAATATCTGCTTCTAATGTTTTAATATCAGTTACAGGATGTTGGGAAGCCAAGTGAGCTGCTGTTACATCAATCAAGTCGATGGCTTTATCTGGCAAGCTACGTTGAGGAATATATTGTACGGAATAATCTACAGCTGCTTTCAAAACGGCATCTGGCAATTCAATATTATGATGCGCTTCGTACAATGGACGAATGCCTTGTAGAATTTTAAAAGTATCTTCTGCAGATGGTGCGTTTACCTTTACTTCATTAAAACGACGAGCAAGTGCTGCGTTTTTCATGATTGTGTTACGGTATTCATCTTGTGTAGTAGCACCGATAACTGTTAATTCACCGCGGGACAAAGCAGGTTTCAAAATATCTGCCAAGCCTTTGGAGCCTTGACCATCACCGGTGGAACCAGCGCCCAAGATTTGATGGATTTCGTCGAAGAACAAGATAATATTACCAGCGGCCTTAACTTCTTTAATAAGGTTTTGGATATTTTCTTCGAAGGAACCACGATATTGAGTACCAGCTTCCAAACCAGAAATATCGATGGAAATGATTTCTTTATTTTTAATCGCTGCTGGAACATCACCATTTACGATTGCTTGTGCCAAGCCTTCTACAACGGCTGTTTTACCAACACCAGCATCGCCGACTAGAACTGGGTTATTTTTTGTACGACGTGCTAAGATTTCAGCAGTTTCTTGAATTTCTTTGTTACGACCAATAACAGGATCAAGCTTACCGTTACGAGCTTCATCTGTTAAGTTCGTACCTAAACGAGCAAGGATACCATCCTTTTTCATTTTGCCTTGTTGAGCTGCAGCTTGTGCTGCTTGGATTTCTTCATTAGTAGGTAAATGACCTGTTTGACGATAATAAGCAAACTCTTCAGGAGTTACTTCACGACCATTTATTTTATAACGACGATTTTCTGTGGAATAACCACCCATGTTACCCATCAATTGATTGAACAAATCATTCATGCTACCAAAATCGCTGCCAAAGTTATTGAAGTTGTTGTTCATATATATTACCCCCTCATATATCATCGAGTTTAACTATTTGACTAATACTATTATTACTGGTTTTTTTAACCCTGTGACATAATAATAACTCAATAAAGTCAAAAAGTCAATAAGTCAAAAAGGAATTTTTTGATTATTTTTTGACTTTCTATTTGATCAATATATTTTGAAGGCAAAAATATAGATAAATACCGGGTTTATGGAAGGTTATGAAATTTAAACTTTTGAGTTATTTCTTGTAAATTAATTTCTTTCTCCTTGCTTTAAACCTTTAATTCTTTAATTTTCTCATTAATTTTTCGTTTTTTTGATTCTAGTTTTGATATTTTCTGATTTATATTATTCATCTTCTTATAAAAACAATAGTTAACTAGTTGTTGACTCAATCTATTATACCAATCAATATATGACCAATGTTTATTTATCAACGCACCACCAATAGGTATTAAAGTAGAAACAGTTACCTGAATCGTCATATAATATTCATCCCCCATAGACAATCTAATATATTCATTATTCCGATAAAACAATCCCGTAATTTCAAATATCATCACACCTATAATTAATAGTATAATAAAATCTAAAAACCTATTAAGCCATATACAGTATTTTTCTAAAGATATCCTCCTTTTCTTCTGATCATTTAATTCATCTGTAACTTCTTCTAGCTGATCATGTAAATCATCAGACCGTTGCTTTTTTAACAACTTAATTTCAGTGTCTTTACTAGATAAATCTTCAGAGTGCTTTTCAATGAGAGAATCTTTTTCATTAATATACTCCTTCATTTCTATATTTTCGCGTTTTATCTCTGCCAGCTCTCTCTCATTTTCTACATATCGTGCTTGTAACTCTTCAATCGACTCTTCTTTAATCAAAAATAAAATATCATCTACGTTGATACTATCTATTTCATCGGGAGTCTTATAATTTTCCTTTAACGCAATAATATAACGCTTAACCCCTTCTTCATCTAAATCACCACTCTCAAAGCGGCTTTTTACCTTTCTATATTGTTCAGCAATTGACTCATCTAACTCAGTAGATAAAGCCAATTGTGACTTTATCCATATATCCATACTAGAGGGAATATCGTTCCCCCCAAACCCCTTATTAAGGTCAAACCATAAACGTCTAGTAATAGCCCCCATCGTAAAAGCTAGTGGCATCTTATTTTTTGAGGATTCTTGGGAACAAATTCGTTGACTCAAACTCAATATCTTTCGAGTTTCTGTAAGTAATATAAATTTTGCTTTTTTTAAATCTGTCGTATCGGATCCTCTACGAAGTAGACTTATATTATTAAGATGGTATATATATCTGTAAGGAATTTGCTGTTCTTCTAACTCTAGTCCTAATTTTAAATCAATAGCATTGTATTCCGCTAATTCTGAATTTGTTATATTAGATATATCTATTTCAGTAATATCATATTGACTTAGCAGTTCAAAAAAATCACTCTGTTTTTCAATAATATCTGCTTCTTCAGTGCATCCCAATAAAATATAATTCATGGCCGCTTGTTCCACAGTTGGATATGAATGATTCTTTAATTTTTTTATTGCAGCATAAAAAAAAGCTTGTATATCCTTTTTAGTGTCAGGAAAATATGCTAGTTTTATTACATATTTTTTAGCCTTTTTGTTCATTTCATTTATTAATTTAACTAAATCATCAATCAACTTCTTGAATACATGCCCATTATAGCCTGCTAAATAAAACAAAATTTCTTGTTCCAAACAAATGACTATTGGTTCTGACCATATCATACTATTAGAAATATCAGCATTATAGTTTAATCCCGTATATAAAATACAACCTTCAGATAAAAGTTCAATATATCGCCTTACTTCATCATCATCTTTATTTTTCAAAATAAATGCACTAATATACTTAGAGTAGTTATTCTTTCTATCATCATTAATAATAAAATCAGCAAACGACTTAATAACACTATTTTGATCCACCGTATGTTCATGTTCTAAGATAAAATTATTCAATCGAGAAATTACAACTTCACTGAGTCTTTTTGCTTCATCAAAATACTTAATAATATGAGTATCTTTTTTATTAGTAATCGTATCAGCTCTAAAGTAAACTTGATGTGAAAGAGTTAGTAATTCACTTTTATTAAGACAAGTCTTGATAACGGCCTCAGGAAAATCAAATTCAAATTCATCTTTTAAAGCTTTTTGTATCTCTTCGGCACGAAAGGACTGCCAATTACGTTGTACTATAATATATTCTATAAATTTTAAAATAATTGAAAAAATCTCATTAGTATTACTCTTAAATAACTGTCTAAAAGTAACATACGATGCTAACGCATTTTTATTATCACTCATCATTATTCACCTATATATCATGACTACACATCTATAAATTAGTTAATTTAGTAATAAATAAGAGATCCCTCCTATTACAAAAATTTCAATATAGCTAGCCTTCAACTCTAATTTTCACCTATCTAAAAAAAATAGTTTATCCCATCATAACAAACAACTCCTATTAATATAAAAACCTTTTTCTATGTCATATTTTAAGGTTGAAAAAACTATCTTCATCCCCTTTTTCCTACACACGGTAATCAACTCAATAAAATCATTACTTTCCTCATTGAGAAAAAGTCTATTACATACAGGATTTAAGCTCACAAACCAGTAATAGACATTATGACCTTCTGCTAATAAGAGTTTAATTTTTTGTAGTTGAGCGATTGCTCTCTCCATCTTAACATTTGGATAACTAGCAACTTTATCTTCAGATAATATTGTCTTACCTTCAATAATTATATCTTGACTAGATATATACAAATCAGCTCTATAACCATTCCCTAAAGTTTTTTCATAAGATATCTCGCCTTTTAAATTCTCAAATTGTCTTTGTCTTCTTAAATAATCTCCAATTATAACATTTATTGCTTGCAATTCTAATAAAATAGGGCTTCTTTCTTTTTTTACGGCATAAAGCATATATTTAAATTTACTTTTTTTCTTAATAGATTTTAACCATACTTCTTCTCCATTTAAATTGATAAGTTGTCCTAACTTACAATTACTGGCAATATAACAATCTTCTATTTTATTATTTACTTTTACTGTACCAGAAAATCGAAATTTCCCTTCCTTAATAAACTCTCCAATAATCAAGTTTCTGTTAAAATTTATATTATCCACACTCATATAAAATATACTCCATTAAATTATATACATTTTAAAACAATAATAAACCCATATATACGTCTTGACATTATTCCGAGAAAAGAATAATATTGACTTATTAAAATTATCCAAGGAGTTTATCTATGAGTTATATGACTATAAAGAAAGCCGCAGAACTTTGGTCTATAAGCGAACGCCGTTTAACCAAACTATGCAACGAAAATAGAATCCTAGGCGCGCAAAAATTTGGATGGAGTTGGGCCATTCCAGAAGATGCAGAAAAACCCTACGATGGCAGGCGAAAAAAAGTATCTCAAAAAAATAAAGATTCACATCCAAAAGAGTCAGAACAACTAATCTCTCCAATAATAGAGAGAAAATGGGCTATGCCTAATAAAAATACATTTTCTATAAAACCCATAAAAGAATTGATATTAGATGAACTAACTGAAGGCATTTGGATTGATCCATTTGCCAACTCTAATAAATTAGCAACCATAACTAATGACTTAAGTGCTGAATACGATACGGATTATCATATGGATGCTTTAGATTTTTTAAAATTATTTCCTGATAATTCCATAGATGGAGTTTTATATGATCCACCATACTCTCCCCGACAAGTAAGTGAATGTTACAATAATGTGGGATTAAGTGTAACTTGGGATACAACAAAATCCTCCTTCTGGTCCAATCATAAGAGAGAAATTTCACGTATATTAAAATTAAATGGTAAAGTTATAACATTCGGTTGGAATAGTGGTGGCATTGGTGCCTCAAATGGTTTTAGTATAAAACGCATATTATTAGTTCCTCATGGAGGCTGGCATAATGACACAATTTGTACTGTAGAAGTAAAAACTAGTACAGCAAAGCTATCACCTAAGAAATTAAAGGAAAAGGATTTAACCCCTGTGAAAAATACACCTAAACACACAAAGGAAGACCGTTTACTAATTCAATGGTTAAAGGAGTTGCCAGAAAATTTTTGGGACTTTAAAAACGAAGACACAAATGCTTTCACGCATGGATTACATACATATCCCGCTACCATGATTTATCCTATCAGTAGAAATATCATATCGAAGGTAAAAGAGATATATCCTATTAACACATTACTCGATCCCTTTAGCGGCTCTGGGACTGTCCCCGTAGAAGGTGTATTGGCGGGGATTCCTAACATTTATGCTACAGATATGAATCCTTTGGCTATTTTATTAACAGAAGTCAAATCAAACGCTTTATATCCAAAGAAACTCTGTCAAGACTTTAAAGTTTTACAAGAATCTATTAACACTAATTATAAATATCATAATGAAACACTTGATACCATTGATGATTTTATACTATCCCAAGACTTAGATATAACCAACAAAAAAACTTGGGGTGAAAATGCTCCAGTCTATATAAAGCAATTTTTACAACAAAAACGTTCAACAATAAATGTACCAAACTTTAAAAATATAGGTTATTGGTTCAAACCTAATATACTATTAGAGTTATCACTAATCGCTCAAGAAATACAAAAAGTTAACAATATAGAATTCCAAAAATTCTATATTATTGCCTTTAGTGAACTACTAAGATTAGTATCTAATAGAAGAAATGGCGAATTTAAAATGTATCGAATGCCCGCTGAGAAAATAAAAACTTTCAATCCAAATGTTCTCGATACTTTTTATTCAATTTTACTAAAAAACATCAAGAAAATGGAGGAGTTTTATACCCAAACTAAAACCTTAGCCCCCTCTAATTTACATATCAAACTAGATAATGCTAAAGAGTTAATAAGTATTCCTGATAATAGTATCGATTTACTAATAACTTCTCCACCATATGGAGATAGCCGTACTACAGTAGCTTATGGTCAATTTAGCCGCCTTACACTACAATGGAGTGATTTTTTAGAAAATAAAGATGATATTAGTAACGAAAGCATGAAGCTAGATAATAAACTTATGGGGGGTATAAAATATAGAAACGGATATGCTTATGAGTTATCTAGTCCAACATTAAAAACGGCTTTAAATAATATTGTTTCTAAAGATTTAGAACGTTCTGGAGATGTATTTAGCTTCTATAAAGATTTAGATATGTGCTTAGAAGCAACCTCAAAAAAATCCAAGAAGGGAACCTATCAATTTTGGGTAGTTGGTAATAGAACCGTCAAAGAGGTTTATTTAGAAACTGATAAAATTTTAGCGGAATTAGCACAAGCTCATAATCTACAATACATTACGACATTTACTCGTAATATTCACAACAAAGTAATGCCTTCAAAAAATTCTCCATCTAACAAGGCTGGCGCAACTGTTTCAACAATGCTAAACGAATATATTGTTATACTAAAAAAGCTGTAGGAATCCTACAGCTTTTTACTATCCAATAACTCACTTTGGAACATTAGAGGAAAATCCTTCGTCGCTAGCCTAAATGCAGTGCCATGATCATGAATACGCCCATCCGAATATTGGCCTATTCTAATATCTACTTTTATTATTCCTTGTTCTAGAAAGTTAATCATAGAATCATAGTCAAATCCAGACAATAAATACGCTTCAAGATACTTAAATTCTTCTTTATCCCCAGTGCCTCTGCTATCTGCTTTTACATAAACTAATTTATTCTTATACTTTTTATTAAAAGCTTTTTCTAATTTATCTTTACTCCAATAAATATCTTCTATTCCATCATTTGATTGAATAGAGATTTTTTCTTCATCACAATGAAGCTTTAATTGAACTCCCGACCCTTCAATATTTGTAAATCTATCCGCAGATAAAGTCGCATGAAGTACTTTCATACCATTATCATATCTATCACTACTATAACCAAACTTATCTAATAATACCCTATTAGATCTAGCTGGTTCTGGCGCTTTAGTAAACATTGTTAACATACTATTATTATTTTTTCGAGCGGCTTTTAATTCGTACTCACCAAAATCGGGTTCATCAAGATTATTTTCTGGTATTTCCAATAAATCTTCCAAGGTTTTTCCAACACCAGTAGGACCACTTCTATGCGTTTGCACCCAATTTAATAATTTTACTTCATCAAAAGCATCAATAAAATCTTCTAAATTTTCAATCATCTTTACGCTCCCTTAACAAATCAATTACAGGAATCCCTAGCGCATTAGCAATTCTATCTATATTATCTATTGATATATTCCTTAGTCCCCGTTCTACGGAACTAATATAGGTTCGATGCAACCCCGCTTTAGCTGCCAATGCTTCTTGAGAAATATCTGCTTTTAATCGATAAAATTTCAGATTAGCCCTAAAAATATCTCTTAATAACATTATTTCTACCTCCTAAGATTATTTTCTAAAAATGTACTCTTTATGTCTACAGACAATAAGTTTCATTCTATGTACCATTTCAAAATCAAATTTAAAATAGCTATATTATATTCAATATTAAATAATTATTAATAAAACTACTAAAGTTTATAAAAAAGCGGATAGCTCATTACGAGCTATCCGCTTATTTCTTTGGTGATCCAGGAGGGATTCGAACCCCCGACCCACGGCTTAGAAGGCCGTTGCTCTATCCAACTGAGCTACTGAACCATGTGGATTACCTTTATATGTAATTATCTATTATAGTATAAATTATGTAGCATGTATCGTCAACTAATGACGTCATTTTTCGTTCCCCTAAAAAAGGCAAAAAAAAATGGAGCGGGTGAAGGGAATCGAACCCTCGCGACCAGCTTGGAAGGCTGGGGCTCTACCATTGAGCTACACCCGCAAAATAAAAAATGGTCGGAGCAGCAGGATTCGAACCTGCGACCCCCTGGTCCCAAGCCAGGTGCGCTACCAAACTGCGCTATGCCCCGTCATTAATTACTTGCTAATTATAGCAAACCTGGTAGTTGATGTCAACCACTACTTTTGCTGAGTTTTACTCAATTGTGAGCACCTCTCTGCAACGAAAACTATTATATCATCGGACCACTATTCTGACAAGTGTTTTTTTATAACTTCATTAAAATTTTATATAAAAAACATGCACCCCGTAGGATGCATGTTAAAAATCATATTTTGTTTAGTTAAAATTAACCTTCGTAATGACCATCTTCAACGATTTGAGGCTTTTTTGCAATGCCTTGTTTAACAGCTACTTCAGCAACTGCTTTTGCAACTGCAGGAGCTACGCGAGGATCGAATACGGACGGCATAATGTTTTCATCAGTCAATTCGCTGTCTGGAATCAAGTGTGCCAATGCGTCGGCAGCAGCCAATTTCATTTCGTCAGTGATTTTGGATGCGCGAACGTCGATAGCGCCGCGGAAGATCCCAGGGAATACAGCTACGTTATTGATTTGGTTAGGAGCGTCGGAACGGCCTGTACCTGCGATGCGAATGCCAGCTGCTTTCATATCAGCGTATGTTGCTTCTGGGTTAGGGTTCGCCATAGCGAATACGATAGCGTCATCAGCTAAGTTTTCCAAGATTTCTTTTGTGAAAGCACCTGCTGCGGATACGCCAAGAAGGATGTCAGCGCCTTTAGCGTTTTCAGCCAAGTTGCCATGTTTTTCTTCAAGGCCAAGCATATCAATCAATTCAGTTTGCAAGGAATCAAGGCGTTTGTAATCTTTGTGCAATACGCCAGAGGATACCAATACGGTAATATCACGAGCACCTGCAAGGTATAACAAACGAGCGATGTTTGCACCAGCTGCACCAGCACCGTTTACTACGATTTTAACTGTAGCTAAATCTTTTTTAACGAGGCGAAGAGCGCCTTTTACACCAGCTAAACATGCGATTGCTGTACCATGTTGGTCATCATGGAATACAGGGATTTCCAATTCTTCTTTCAAACGATTTTCAATTTCGTAGCATTTAGGAGAAGAAATGTCTTCTAAGTTGATACCAGCAAAGTTCTTTTGCAACAATTTTACAGTATTGATCAATGTATCAGCATCTTTAGTATCTACTACCAATGGAATGCAGTCTACATCGCCAAATTTTTTGAATAATAAGGATTTACCTTCCATTACAGGCAATGCGGCAGCAGCGCCGATATCGCCAAGGCCTAGTACACGAGTACCGTCGGATACAACGGCAACCATGTTAGAGCGGCAAGTTAATTCGAAGGATTCTGCTTCATTGTCTTTAATACGCAAGCATGGTTCTGCTACACCTGGTGTGTAAGCAACAGATAAATCATGAGCGTCTTTTAATTCATATTTAGTTCCTACTGTGAGGAAGCCTTTTAATTCACGTTTTTTTTGTACTGCTAATTCACGTACGTCCATAATAATTCTCCTTTGTGGATGACAACGGACACAATAGTTTCTTGGTATTAATTATTAATACCTCTTACAAGTTCATTATACAAAATCAGAAACAATATTACAAGATTTTTCGATATAGTTTTTCGAAAATTTTAGAATTAATTATAAATTCATATCCTTAGCATTAATTACATGTCCACAAATAATTAAGCATTTTAAACAATCTAGGCTTTCACAGATGGCAAATTGCGTCCGTAGAAGATTTCTGTCATTTCTTGTCGCAATTGTTGTTTAATTTGCTTAATTTCTCGTTCACTTAATTCCGCTTCGGTAATGCCGAATAAGTAATTATCCAAATCGAAATCCTTGAGCATCATCTTAGTGTGGAAGATATTCTCTTGGTACACGTTCACATCGATCATATTGTACAAATTGCGCGTTTTCGCATTAATATAATTTTGAATGGAGTTGATGCGATGGTCGATATAGATTTTCTTACCCGATACGTCGCGCGTAAAGCCACGCACATGATAGTCCAATGTCAAAATATCCGAATCAAAGCTATTGATCAAGTAATTGAGGGCCTTTAGCGGAGAGATTTGACCACATGTGGACACTTCAATATCGGCGCGGAATGTACTAATCCCCTTGTGCGGATGGCTTTCAGGGTACGTATGAACTGTAAGATGGGATTTATCCAAATGCATAACCACATCTTCTTTTTCAATTTCTTCTTCAGAAATCAAAATCGTAACCGATGCCCCTTGAGGATCGTAATCTTGTTTCGCAATATTTAAAATGTTAGCACCGATAATATGACTCACTTCCGTCAAAATATTCGTCAAACGTTCCGCGTTGTATACTTCATCAATGTATTGAATATACTGCTTCTTTTCTTCCTCTGTACGAGTATAACAAATATCATAAATATTAAAACTCAACGTCTTCGTGAGATTATTAAACCCATATAACTTCATTTTAGGCTTTGCCTTAACTGGTGTATCCATGATATGCCATAACCCTTTCCATGCATAGACTTACTATTTTTTTGTGAGAGTCATACAAAACGCAGCTTTCACACATATACTATATAATATCCTGTTTATACACAAATTCTACATCAAAGGCGCCATCTTCGTAGGTGACGATGGCAAAGGTACCACCCGACCCATCCCGAGGCAATGCAATGCTCCCCGGATTCACAAAAAGGGTATCCCCTATATGTTTAGCCTCGTGAAAATGGCTATGTCCACACACGATGAGGCGCGCCCCCATAGCATTGCCAATGTGTATCAATTCTTGTGCTCGTTTACAATATGATACCTCATGACCATGGGTCATGTAAATATAGGTATCTTCTAAGGGAATCAGTTGTTCCTTAGGCTCTAAGGGCTGCACGCGGTCATTATTGCCGCGCACTGCATAGACCGGGACATCCGTGCGCGTTTGCATATACCGCGCATCGTCGCCGTAGTCACCGGCGTGTAGCCACATGTCGATATCTTGGTCCATTGTTGCATCTAACGCGAGATCAATGGTGTCCAAATAACCATGTGTATCACTAATAATACCTATTCGTTTCATTTGTTCACCTTTGCTACCAATTGTTGCAATGCCTTACCACGATGACTAATGGTTTCCTTCGTATCGATATCGAGTTCTGCCATGGTTTTACCAAATTGTGGAACAAAGAAATATGGATCATAGCCAAATCCATTGGTACCAACCGGAGAATCATGAATTTCACCATCGCAAGAGGCTTCGGCCGTCACGCTAGCACCGTCCGGATGTACCAAAGCTAAAGCGCATACATAGTGCGCCGTTCTATCCGATTTACCTTGTAATTCGCGTATTAATTTTTCATTATTTGCTCCGTCATCGCCATGAACGCCCGCATAGCGTGCGGAATATACGCCAGGTGCCCCATCAAGAGCATCAACAGTAAGCCCCGAATCATCTGCTAAACAAGGCAGTCCCGTTTTTTCGCTATAGTATTTCGCTTTGAGGATGGCATTTTCCATAAAGGTTGTGCCCGTTTCCTCTGGTTCCGGAACGTCTACTATGTCTTTCACAGGCACACAGGTAATATTCATATGAGAAAAGGCCCGTTCAAATTCGCGTATTTTCCCCTTATTGCCCGTTGCTAATACAATACGTTCCATATTATTGTTCTCCTTCAGCGGTTTGAGTCGGTGCATCAGGATACACCTTGCCAATCTTGTCCGCTACAGAGCCGAGTACATTGCGTTGCACAGCCATCAATTCGTCGGTAGCAGATTCTGCAAGGTCTAATAATTGGTTAAGTTCATCGCGGCTAAATGTGCCATGTTCACCCGTACCTTGTACCTCGATAAGATTACCCGCACCGGTGCGCACCACGTTCATGTCTACTACGGCAGCGCTATCCTCTTCATAGCAAAGGTCTGTAATAGGACCTTCTGGACCAATGCCAACGGAAATAGCGGCACAGAAATCGGTAATAGGGAATTTACCAAAGCCGCCAAATGTAAAATCGATAGCATCCACAAGAGCTACAAAGGCACCTGTAATGGATGCCGTACGCGTACCGCCATCGGCTTGGATAACATCGCAGTCTACGGTGATGGAGCGCTCTCCTAAAGCCTTTAAATCTACAACGGCGCGCAATGCACGACCGATTAAGCGTTGAATTTCAACGGTACGGCCTGTTTGTTTACCTCGAGCGGCCTCACGGCTCACCCGTGTTTTTGTAGAACGTGGCAACAAGGAATACTCTGCAGTCACCCAGCCTTGACCGGACCCTTTTAACCAACGCGGTACATTTTCCTCGATAGTAGCTGTACAAATAACCTTTGTTTTACCACATTCGATAAGTACAGAGCCTTCTGCATATTCTGTAAAATGTCTTGTTATTTTAATCGCTCTCAATTGGCCTGCTGTTCTATTATCACTGCGCATAACAACGCCCCCTTTATGTCTAGTATACCCATGCTAAACCGTTCATTATAGGATATGTATCACAATAGAAACGCCACTCACACGAGTGGCGCTATCTCGTTCATTCTATTATATCATGAACGACGGTTACCATTCGACAGATTAAATCTCAACTTGTCCCTGTCCCATAGGGTCCACCACTACATAGCGATTGAGTCCACCTTCTTCTTTCATGCGGCGTGCTTCTGTGAAAGCCTCTTCGCGCGTAGCATCATCGGCCTGCCACGGAATAAACATGGCGTACACACTTTGCTTTGCATAGGGCCCATAATTACCATAGGATTCGATACTATGCCAACCAATTTTATCCGGATAGAGGCGCACTGTTTCACGGCGCTCTTCTTGAATGCCAGATTCGTCGTAATACACAGAATAATCACGCATCCATCTATTCTTGTGTCCGATGAGTTCATCTCGTGCTATTTCCTCACGACGCGCCCATTGGTCCTTCCATTTCAAAATAAGATCATCAATATATCTCGTTACATCAGCCGACTGATGTTGTTCTACATAGTTGGGCTCGATAACGCGACTGTAATCTAACCCAGCCATCGATAAAATGATACCTGTATTTACATACGGCAAGGCCTCTTGTACAGAATAGCCACCTTCAAGGACTGCAATATCTGCCTGCAATAAATCCACTAATTCTGCATAGCCCTTAGCAGTCACATTCATATTAGCTAACGGATCAGAGAAATGGTTATCCTGTCCCGCTGAATTGATGACGATATCCGGTTTAAATTCATGTAGAATCGGCAATACGAGTTCGCGCATCACCTTTAATAAACCTTCATCACCCGTGCCAGGAGGTAGTGGAATATCTATGTTAGCACCAACGGCTTGAGGTCCGCCGAATTCATCCATAAATCCGGTGCCCGGATATAAGGTTCGTCCATCTTGGTGAAAGCTTATATACAAGGTATCCGGATCGTGATAGAACACATCTTGCGATCCATCCCCATGATGTACATCAGTATCGACGATGGCCACCCGTTTCACACCATAGGTATGACGTATATGTTGAATCATGACAGCTTCAATATTGATGGTGCAGAATCCACGGATGCCATGAACCATAGCCATCGCATGATGTCCTGGTGGTCTAACGAGGGCAAAGGCCCGATCAACTTCACCTCGTAGCACCGCATCAGCTGCTGCAATGGCACCACCAGCCGATACGCGATGTGCATCGGTTACCCAAGATACTAAATCAGGGGCCCCAACGTGAACTCGTTCTATCACATCCCAGTCGGCTACGATAGGATTATATTCTCTAATATTCGGCACATCGAGCAATCCTTCTTCCACGATTTGATCCCGCGTATAGAGCAACCGTTCTTGTCGTTCTGGATGGGTAGCAGAAATTTTCCAATCAAAGGCAGGGAAAAATACTAGGCCTAATGAAGGATGTTCTATTGTACTAGCCTGCACGATTCCATTTCGCACACGGTAACTGTCCTTATGATTCCACATAGTCGCTCACCCCCGCTTTCAATTGTACTTTCACAGTAATAATACGTTCCATTGATTGCCATCCGTCAACAACAGGAAAATCTTCAATACTAATCGTTTCTATAGCAGGCATTGTACCTTGAGGTACAAGACCTTGTTCCTGAGCAGCCTTGCGCAGTAATCCATAAGCTACTTTTGCGACAGCGTCAGCAGAATGCAAAGAGCTACTTTTATCTTGAATGCCCAGTTCTGGCACTACCATAGTACGACGTTTTGTATCGACGTGAACCGTAATCGCCATCGTATGGTTAGCCACACCAGCACCGATGGCATTAGCCACGGCCGCATCAGGCGGAATATGAACAGGCAATCCTAGTGTATCTCCAATAATAGGACCTAAGCTAGCAGCTGTACCACCGACAATAACAAGCTGGGCCGGCACAAATGGGTCTGAATGCACGATATCGGCCACTACGTAGATAGGTCTTTTATTTTCCTTTGCCACGACCGTATCAATCCCTTGCTTTACAACACGGACGGCTTCATCTACGATGCATTGAGCCATAGTGTTAGCATCGATAGTCGTATCAATTTGTGCTATCGCTTCATATGCCTGTTGTTCATCACCATAATGAGCTTTACCAAGCACGATGAGCGCATCCCCTAATGTAGGGATAGTGCCGCCCAATGCGACGGATGGGCCGAGCCGTTCAGGGCCAACCATGAGTTCTCCATCTTCATAGCGCACCGCAGATTCACCGCCAATGCCCACCGAGGTAACCGCAAAGGAGCGTACCGCACTTGGATATTCACGAATGGATACGCCCTCCTTTGTCATCAGTGGTTTGCCTTGTTTCCACAAAGAAATATCTGTTGTAGTCCCACCAATATCAAGGGCCACCGTATGGGCCTCTTTAGTGCTGCGCAATGCTTCCAAGCCAAGTACCGTTGCAGCTGGTCCGGTAAATACAGTTTCTACAGGAATGGATTCCACCGTATCTATCGGTAGCGAACCACCGTCAGCTTTCAAAATATATACAGGTGCCGTAATGTGAAAGGTATCTAATGCGTGGTAAACAGCGTTCTTAAATTCCTTAAATACAGAGGCCACGGCGCTATTAAAATAGGCACTAATGGTGCGACGTGGAAAATTAAGATTGCCACTTAACGCACTGCCTGTAGAAATCGTATGATATGTGTCAGATAGAGCCTGAGCAACATCGATTTCTTCCTTTGGATTGCGAACACCAAATTTTGTGGATACAGCAGCCAAATCGGTACCACTCTTAGCTTGCACCATGTTCGCTAGTTGATTAGTCCCCTCTACATCTGTACGTTCCACCACGATGCCACGATGGTCCGTATACCCTTTAAGATACACAGGTCTTACAGGGAATATATCATCTACATTGCGCCCTGGCCCCGCTACAACATAGAGATCTACAGGCTGTTCTTTATGCTCCACAATTGTATTTGTCACTACCGTAGTGGATAGCGTTACCTGTTCTATTTGTGCAGGATTCGCACCATTCATCACCGCACCTAAGGCATCCGTTATACCATTCATGAGATTCTCCTTCGTAGTTCGCCGCTTCGCCGATGAAACGATGGTACCCCCATCTATAATAACGGCATCCGTAAAAGTGCCGCCTACATCTATTCCTAATAACATATGTCCTCCTTTAAACAGAAAAGAGACCGCCGGAGCAGTCTCTTTTGTTAATTTCTAGACTTACCAGTTCTGCACCGGAAATATCGAGAATCTTTTATTTTGCTCCCGAAACGGAAGCGTAGTTTTTAATAATAACGATTGGGGTCATTTGGCTATCATTACCAAATGGATTATCAATCAACAATTTAGCGATTTTCTTCGCATCAATACCGCGACTTGTACCGAGAATTGCAGAGCGTTTCAAGTCGTTTACGTCTGCTACAACAGCGCCATAGCAACCTGTGCGTTGAACGATTTTTTCAGCCACCTTATCTGGATCTTTTGGACCAAAAACGATGTGTTTATCGAATGGAGGCATGGTACCTGTTACGTCATCGGTTAAGGATGCAGCACGGGCGATAGCGTAAAACACGCCTGGTTTGCGAAAAATTTTAGCAATAGCACCTAAGAAGAAAGCACCTAATACCTTCCATTTACCATCTAAGTTCATAGCAGATTGCATACCATAAATAGAAGCCATGGAACCATCTGGCTGAATAAATCGGTTGATCATACGTGCTTGCCAACATACATTGAGTTCTTCAGGCCGTGTAAAGCGACCTTGTGTAATAGCCACAACGGATTCTGCTACGCATACGATGTCTTCTGGCCCAATATTGTGACCACCAAATTCAACGATAGCATCAACGATGTCATCATTATCTGTAAGAATACGTGTAGGAACACATACTAATTCTAATTTTGCCATTGTTATGCCTCCTTAGTGAACCAATGCTGCTTGTACTTCTTCTGCAGTCAAACGAATACGCTGTTTATCGATATGGTAATCGGTACGACCTACGATTTGGTAATAAATGTCGATGTCCATATAAGGGAATCCCTTAATATCTTCACGAATATTACCATTTCTACCAGTTAAGGTAACGTAAACGCGAATTGTACCACCCTTGCGAGGCTTGATGATGATAGCTTCAAAGTAACCATCGTGGCGTGGACGATCGATATCCATAGCCCAAGCGTCTACTTTCACTCCATCGAAATGTTCTTCTGGAAGCAAAGGACGTGGAAATAAATCCATGATTGTACCAAGTTGACGGCCTTTGTTTACAAATGGCACATCACAGAACAATGTCATGGAGCTCATATTCATATCTGTCAATTGAAAGCTTGTTTTTCGCTTTGACAACAAAATAACGCGTTCGTTACCTTGTTTTAATACGAATAGACGGAATAATAAGTACAAAATAGCTACGATAACTGCAATGGCAACTATCACATTTATTATGTCATAAAACCACATGTGAATTCTCCTTTATAGTGTAATCAATTCCACCGAAAAATCATCAGTATCTAAGAATTGGGCGCCCAAATCAGCCCCTAGGGCAATATCCTTTGTGAAATACAAGGTGCTACGTCCCTTCTCGGTAGATGGATTATGCAAATGATTGCTGTCCATCGTACGTCGCACTAGATCACTAGTCTCATAAGCAGGATCGATATATCGGATGCGGTCACCTGATAACTCCTGCAGGACAGGGCTAACAAATGGGAAATGAGTACATCCCAATACGACAACATCGATATCCCGTTCTAGCATAGGTGCTAAGTACTCCTTAGCGGCTTTACGAACAGCGTCATCATGCAAATGACCTTGTTCAATTAAGCTGGCTAGTTCTGGGCATGGTTGTTCCCATACAAAGACCTCATGGTCGATGTCCATAGCCACATATTTATGAATATGACTATTAACGGTCGCCACCGTCGCCATGATACCGATAGTATTACTATTGCTTTCACGAATAGCAGTCTTAACACCTTGCGATACACCGATAACCGGCACATTGACGCGACTGCGCACCTCATCGAGGGCCACTACGGTGAAAGTATTGCAAGCGATAACCATTAATTTTACAGGTACTTGATGTAATGTTTCTGCAATACGACAAGCGATTTCTGTAATCTCCTCGGTTGGACGATTGCCAACGGGATTATTAGCATTATCCCCTATATAGATGAAGTTTTCATTGGGAAATTGTTCCTGTAGAACTTTCAAAACGGATAGACCACCTACACCTGAGTCAAAGACGCCGATAGGCAGTCGTTGTGTATCTATATTAGTCATGAGGCATCTCCTCAACAGCATTTAGAATAGGTTGATAAAAGCGATCCTCTAATCGTACGATTTTCCCAGACGATTTAGACATAAAGGCATTCTTAGTCTCACCCGTCGCCAATAGAGCACCATCGCTAGCGCGGCGCATGCGGTATTTAAATACCATCTGAGCACGGGTCATTTTGACTAAATAGGTTTCTATATTAATCGTGTCATCGAACCGAGCAGGTTCCTTATAGTTACACGATACATTCATGATTGGAAATACTATATCCTCGTCCATCATATCCCATAAGGTGACGCCGATATGACGAAGGAATTCAATACGCGCCATTTCAAACCACCGAAAATGATTGCTATGGTGAGCAATTCCCATCATATCGGTTTCATAGAAACGGACGTTAATTGTCGCTGTATACATTTATTCATCCTTCTTATTACAATACAAATTTAATTGTATATCTATTAACAAAGGGTGTCAAATAAACAAAGGCAGTCCAATCAATAACAATGATTAAACTGCCTTTTTATGTACTTGTTAGTTGCCAAAAGGGAATAGCTTTTTCGCTTGTTCTTCGTGGGATGTTTTGATATAGCGATTGGCGATTTTGAAAGCAATGCTGAGAACTGCTACATCATCTACCCAGCCAAGGCCTGCAATCGTATCAGGGATGATATCGATTGGTAGGATGAGATACCCTAAGGCGCCGGCTAAAATAGCCTTTACATATTTTGGTGTATCTTGATCACGTAAACACAAGAATAACACCACTGCTTTTTGTACAAAGGCAAGTTTTTTACCATAGCGAGTGGCAAACGCTAAAAAGCGAGACTCGCTAAAATACTTGCCATATTTAATAATCTTTAATGGATTCATACCGATCCTTCTAACTATTTACGGAAACCGTTAATTGTGGATTTTGTTGTTTCTTTAACTGTTTCAACAGCTTGGAACGCAGTATCTTTCGCATTTTCCACAGCTTGAGCCGCTGTAGTTTTTGCGTTTTCCACAGCCACTTGAGTAGTTGCTTTCGCTACTTCTACGCCACCTTTAGCCAATTCTTTTGCAGTATCCAATGTTTCTTTTGCTACATCGATTTTTTCTTTTGCCGCATCAGTTACTTTTGCTACTACTTCTGCTGCATTATCATGCAATTGGTATTTCGTTTCCGTATTCCATTTTTCAATAGCAGGTGCTACTTTTTCAGAATATACTTGTTCTAATTGCTCTTTAGCAAGACCTGTTTCGTTGGCAATACCAGCCCATACATCGCGTTGGCCTTGAGTGAAAGGAATGCTTGCTGCTGCATCGCGAGCGATTTCGCCAGCAATGGCTTTACCACTTTCATAGAACTCAGCAATCATAGGTTTATAGCGTTCGATATCAGATGGCATACCATCTTCAATCCAAATGTGAGCTACTTTACCAATAGCATATGTCAAACCAACTGCTACCGGTACACGTACAGCTTTAAAAGGTACGAGTAAGGAAATAGCAGCCGTAGCAATAGCCGTGCTCAAGCCACCTACTAAACCTACAACAGCACCTGTTTGTAATTCCACATCATATAAATGGGCGATGCGCGTTACCATATATGTTGCATTTGTACATAGTGCAACATTGCTGAATTTTGGAGACAAAGCCAATACGGCAGCACGGCCTGCGCCCCAGAAAATAAATTGTTCAACTTGATAATTTAAATCTTGACCACCATCGCTAAGCGGTTCAATTCTAACGCCATTATATTCTGCCATAATCGTTCTCCTTTTTTCCGGATTCCACTTGTGAATGTATGTATCGTTCATTAGTATTATTATACCATTCTCAATGTAGAATTGAAATGAATAATATATATTTTACCCTGTATAAACGGGTTTATTATGACTATAAGTAATAGATAATACTCTATTCACTACCAACTTGTGAGTCCCCCATCAATCGTCCAAGCAGCACCGGTAACAAAAGATGCCTTAGAACTAATTAAAAAGGCTATAACTTCGCCAATTTCGTGAGGTTTTGCAATACGTCCCAATGGATAGTGTTGCCCCATCTCCTCTTTTGCTTGCTCCGCATCTTGATGAGATTGAGCGATTTGCTTATCTACAAGGGATGTATCTACATCGCCAGGGCACACGCAGTTAACGCGTACCTCATGGGGTGCCATCTCAAGGGATAATGATTTTGTAAAGCTTACGATAGCACCTTTTGATGCACCATATACTGAACAGGCCACATTCCCTTGCAAGCCCGCATCACTAGATACGGTAACAATACTGCCCTTTACTTGACGTAAATAAGGCAATGCCGCTTGGCACAAGAACACTGTTCCTTTTACATTCGTTCCAAACATTTCATCAAAGGCGGATTCAGATACGTCGGCTAGCAGTTCTTCTTCATAATATCCAGCCGCTGTCACAAGAGCCGAAATGCTGCCAAAGAAATCTACTGTTTCTTTTACAATACGCTGACAATCGCTCACACTAGATACGTCGCCTTTCACATAGCGCACCTTCGAAGAATAGCGGCGCAATTTCATCTTTGCCCTTTGTCCCGCTTGTTCATCGCGGCCATTGATAACGACACACCAACCTTCTTGCAATAATAGCTTAGCTGTGGCAAATCCGATACCCGATGTACCACCGCTGATCAATGCCACTTGAACATCATTTTTATGAGGCATACTCACACCTCCTACAAGGTAGAAATATAATCAAACACTAATTTTAACAACATAACTGTCGTAACAGACAGGAATACAACACGCACCAAAGAGGATCCTTTGGCGATAGCTAAGTGGGATCCTAAATAGGCACCAACCACTTGACCCACCGCAGCGACAAGGCCGTACATATAATTAACATGCCCTAAATATAGAAATACCAACAAGGATGCTAAATTACTGGTAAAGTTTAATATTTTTGCATTTGCCGAAGCATGGAGAAAATCAAACCCCGTAAAGATAAATCCCATAATGAGAAATGTACCTGTACCAGGTCCAATGAAGCCATCATACATACCGATACCAAGAGCAAAGGCCATACAGATATGGAGTGCTCGCCCCATTACTTGAGAGGTGCGATTTACTTCGCCCCAGTTCTTTTTTAAGACTACAAATAATGTAACGGCCACGAGTAATACGATGATAATCGGTTTAACATATAGCGGCGGTAATGATACAACCGCCAAAGTCCCCAGCATAGAGCCTATAAAGGTAAACGGCAATAATTTTCGCACCAGTTTAAAGTCAACCATATGGTTTCGTAAAAACGTAATCGATGCACTACCAGCGCCAAAGATACTAGACAGTTTATTACTACCTAGCGCCATGCTGGGTGGTAGATTAGTTAGCAACATGGCTGGTACAGAAATCAATCCTCCACCACCTACTATGGAATCCACAAAGCCCGCAAAGGCCCCTGCTACTCCAAGCAGTAACAGTATCATCACTTCATAGGGTAATTCGGTTATCGAAATCAGCCAATCCATATACGACCTCCCAAGGGCTACACATCAAAGTATAGTACTATTTTACCATTCGGATTGGTAAAAACAATAGCTCTATATACAAAACAACGGTGACCATCGTCCACCGTTGTTGCATACAGATATGTTGATGTACATATTCTTTGACTATTTTGTGCCTGCTAATCGATCTAATATGACTGTATAACCATCAGCACCATATACGAGGCATCGTTTCACCCTGCTAATCGTCGCTGTGCTAGCACCAGTTTCCTCTACAATCATTTCATAGCTATCGCCAGCGCGTAACATCTTAGCTACTTGAAGTCGTTGCGATAATGCTTTTAATTCATTAACAGTACAAATATCCTCAAAGAATGCATAACATTCTTCTACAGTTTGAAGTTGTAAAATGCCTTCAAAGAGCTCGTCATGTTGAGCACTTCTCAATTTTTCATTGACGCTCATAACGCCTCCTACTTTTTATTCATCGCTTTGGATAATCCGTCACCAATCATTTGGATAACTTGAACCATGATGATAAGAATGATGATGGTAGCGAGCATGATATCCCCTTGGAAACGTTGGTAACCATAGCGGATGGCAATATCACCAAGGCCACCGCCACCGATAGCACCCGCCATAGCGGAGTACCCAATCAGGTTAACGATAAGCACCGTAACATTATCGATAATAGTTGGCAATGCTTCTGGTAACAATACCTTGCGAATAATTTGGAATGGGCTTGCCCCCATCGATTGAGCAGCTTCGATAACACCGAATTGAATATCCTTAATGGATGTTTCTACAAGACGTGCTAAAAACGGAATCGCCGCCAATGTCAACGGTACACAAGCAGCCGTCGTACCAATGGACGTACCAACAACCATACGCGTAAACGGAATGATGGCAACCATTAAGATGATAAATGGAATGGAACGAGTCGCATTAACGATAGCCCCTAGAATCTTATTAAGCGCTGCATTTTCTAAAATATGCCCCTTAGATGTAACTACCAATACAACGCCGAGTGGAATACCAATAATCATGGCCATGATCGTAGAAATAACGGTCATTTGCAATGTATCCAAGGTACCGGTTATCAACAATTTAATTACTTGCTCTGACATAACCGATCACCTCACTTTCAATTGGTAATGTTCTGATATAGTCTAGCCCTTCTTGCGCTTTCATAGGGTCGCCATTCAAAATGACGATGAGACGGCCTACGCTAGTGTTTTGAATATAGTCGATACCACCGAATAAAATACTTACATCGAGGTCAAATCGGCGTACTAAACCAGCCACAACAGGTTCATCTGTAGCTTGGCCGGTAAACTTCAATTTTACAAGCGGTGCCGTACCAGCAATCCAGTCATCATGAAGTTCAATATGTTCAAGCGCTTCTTGTGGTAGGTTATCGCTTACTACTGAGCCAACGAAATCTTTTGTAGTCGGTTTCTTCGGATTTGTAAATACCTCGAGCGTACTACCTTCTTCTAAGATAACACCGCCTTCGATAACGGCTACGCGGTCACAAATTTCGCGGATAACTTGCATTTCATGAGTGATGAGCACAATGGTAAGCCCCATCCGTTCATTGATATCCTTCAACAATTCTAAAATAGATTCTGTTGTTTGTGGATCCAACGCAGATGTAGCTTCGTCGCACAATAATACCTTTGGATTAGATGCCAAGGCGCGAGCAATGCCAACGCGTTGCTTTTGACCACCGGATAGCTGGGATGGATAGTTATTCACGCGATCCGATAAACCTACGATATCGAGAATCGGAGTGATGCGTTCTTTGATTTCAGCCTTGCTAAGCCCTTGCAATTCTAATGGGAATGCTACATTGTCATAGACCGTGCGCGATGATAAAAGATTAAAATGTTGGAAAATCATGCCAATGTGTTTACGCGCTTTACGCAGTTCACTAGCACTCAATTTCGTTAAATCTGTGCCATCTACGATAACAGAGCCCGATGTAGGGGCTTCTAGCATATTAATGCAACGAATCAATGTAGATTTACCGGCCCCTGATTGACCGATAATGCCATAGATTTGCCCTTTTTCAATGGTGAGGCTAATATCCTTCAGCGCTTCTACACGATTAGCACCTTCGTAGACCTTGCTAATGTGTTCTAATGTAATCAAAATATGTCCTTTCTTTATGAAAGCTTCCCTTACTAGCCACTATAGATACCCTATTGATACCTATAATTATGCTATATTAAGCCAAGCCTTCTTCCATTAATTTTTCTAGACCATGACGTAATTTCATAGTCACTGCACCTGGTTTACCATCAGCTACAGGATTTCTGTCGAGTTTTATAATCGGAATCACACCACCGGTTGTATTGGTAAAGAATAATTCATCCGCATCATCAACGAAAGCGCGGTCAAACTCTTTTTCGATAACAGTGATGCCCAATGAAGGTGCCACACGAGTGATAACCATTTGACGCGTAATGCCCTTCAAAATATGATTATCTGCTGGATGTGTGTAAATAATACCATCTTTTACGGCAAATACATTGGACGTAGCCCCTTCAGTACAAATGCCATTTCGGAATAGCATCGCTGTATAAGCAAATTTCTTTTCCGCCTTTGTTTGCGCCAAAATGTTAGGAACCAAATTCGTAGTTTTAATGTCTACATGGCCCCAACGTTCATCAGGCAATGCGATAGCTTTCACACCGGATTCCAACTTGTTCACTGCATCCATATCGAGATTATGAATGGACATGAGCATTTGTGGTTCAAGTTTAGAGCGATCATATGCATGATGGCGTGGCGCTACACCACGAGAGATTTGTAAGTAAATATAACCTTCTTTGATTTCACTTTGTTCAATCAAGATTTCGTGAAGTTCGGTCAAATCATCTGGCGTCATTTTTACAGGAATATCCATTTCACGCATGGATCGATATAGACGATCTTGGTGATAGGACAATGCAAAACAACGACCTTTAGTTACACGTACAACTTCATATACAGAATCGCCGAATAAGTAACCGCGGTCATCAATGCTGATTACCTTTGCACCTGGTTCGACGAATTCACCGTTAAAATATGTTAATTCTTTCATAAGAGCACCTCATTTTCCCTTGTTGTAACTCTAATCAGTATGATTGTATTATAGCACAATCACAGATTAATTTTCACACTTTACATTGTGAAAGTTTTCATTTTAGTCATGAAAAAATCCACCCTCTACCGATAACTATAAGTTATGGTAGGAGCGGATTCTATTGTAATTAGTTATATACTAATCTTACAGGACTTGTATAAGCCTATTAATTGCCAAGAATATATTTTCGTATTGGCTTTGGTATTTGTTTTAAACCTACTGTTGTCAAGTAGGATAATCCTACGGCCATCACATACAACAGCACTACGTGAGGCATTGTAAATAGAAGATTATACTTGGCCATGATACCGGTCATGATCAATAACCAGAACGGATGCGCCAAATAGATACCGTATGAAGTATCCCCAATTTGTGACCAGAATGCCTCCATCGTATTGTTGAAGGGCATCACTTGGAATAGGAATAAGCTAAACAATGTGCCAAATGCCGTATAGAATACACCCATTGGACTTAACTGATGCACCGTATAAATCGCTTCAAGCACCGTATATTGCCATACATCCATGACATAGTAGTAGGCGCCCAACATGGATAGAATCGATAAAGTGGCACATGTGGCCAATAGGTATCGGTAGCGCCACATATAGGCCTTCACCTGTTCATATCGCTCAGCTACAACAGCACCAAAGAGGAATATCCATACATAATGGATTACCCAATAGTTAAGACGCATATCAAAAAGATATTTTATAGCCGGAGAGTCGCTAAAGTTCTGCGTTACCCATGCCCCCAATCGATAGGAGGATATGAAATTAAATCCTAGTTGTAGGACAAATAAGATGAGGAGCCAATGAACGGGGGCTTTCAAAATCCATCGCACCATCACACGCCATAGTGGCATGAGCACATAGAACCACACCAGTATAACCATAAAATATAAATGGTACATACTGTTACCAAACAAGAGGTTCACAATCAAAGGACCGGGATGGAGGTTTCCAAAATTGTACGCCGTTATCCCTGTATAGATAAGATAAAATAGGGACCACACAATGTAAGGATAGAGCACCACTTGAAAGCGTCGTTTCATAAAATCCTTGTAGCTAAATGAATCATGTACCGATGTATGGTAAAACAGACCAAAAGCTGACAAGAAGAAAAACGCGGGCACTGCAAAACGAGATACAATTTCCAATACGCTAATAAGTTGTAAATTAACGAATGGATTTTGTAATGCGTAAGAACCAACATGAATGCCGATAACGCCGAGCATACAAAGGCCACGCATATAGGTTATTTCAGGCAAAAACGATCGTTTCATAGGCGATTATTGTTGCGGCACAGTGGCCGATGTAGGAACAATACGAGGTGAAGTCGCCGCTTGATGTACTACCGTTGCAGCTGGTGTAGCCTGAGTCGTTGTAGTTGGCGTAGCTGGTTGCGATTGGCCATTAGCTTGTGCAGCCGCAGCTGCTGCAGCTTCAGCCTGTCTCTTCGCTTCTTCTTCACGTTGCATACGAATTTCTTTTTGAAGCGGTACTACTGGTTTATCATAAACGGTAATATCCGTTTCAAATAAACGACCCCATGGGAATGTAGCCTTAACTGTACGTGGGTCTACCTTCAAATAGGTTTCACTGAAATCTTGTACACGTTCTTGTAAATACTCTTCTAATTCTGAATTCAAGTCACCAGAGTAGCGTACATTGTCGGTACGAATAGAATCTTGCATACGATAAATGTCCTTGCGGATATTCGCTTGATATGCCCAGTTATCTAAGTATTGTTGGGTCAACATATCTCGATGACCTTCTGGAGACATAGATTGTAACAATAAGCCTTGCGCAATAGCATAGCCTACCGTATTACTTGCTGTATTCCAGCCATTATAAGCGCCGATTTTATAGAGTAAATCGCGTTTGTATAAAGCACCTAACAAGGTATTATCGGAACCATTATTATATGCAATATCCGCAATACTCACGGTTACACCTTGCTCTGTGGCTTGTTGAATACGATCTACAAAGGCATTCGTAGCTTGTGAAATCATTGGGAAGTTCCCAAATGTTTCAGATTCAGATGTGCTCGTAGAAAGCGGTGTATTAACAACGAGAAGAACAGTTGGTTTGCCCGCAGTTGTCATCGTACCACCAACGGCTTCTACGTGTTCTGCAATTGTCTTATCAATGGTTTGATCTTCGTAACCTGGCAATGTTTTACCAGCACCACCAAGCGGATAAATCACGGAGAACGTCGGTTTTTCTGCACTATCATCCGTCCGAGAACGAGCCATCAACAACAAACCAAGTTGATCTGCCCCAGGGAAGCTACCATATTGGGTACGTGGAATACCTTTGGAGTACTGACTTAAATAACGCCCTTCCAAAGCGGATTGAGATAATTGAGATGTGTCATCATGCCCCAATGCAAAGTATGAAAACACACCATTACGAGCTTCATCAATCAAATCCTTGTTTACTTGCATATTTTTTTGACGGCGAGAGAACCAATCTTGTAAATATTCAATTGGCACAGAAGCTTGCAAGCTCATCAATTTTTGCGTTTCTGCTTGTGTTAATGTGCCCGCGTCCAATTTATCTTGTAATGCAGCAATTTGGAATATAGTTGGACCGTAATCTGCATAATAGGATGGTTCGGTGCCACCTCCACTAGCGCGCGGAGAACGCATGACGGTACCAAAGCCATAGATGCGTGTATTTTTATGGTTTGCCTTAAGCGCTTCAATGCGTTTTAAACGATTTTCCAATGTGCTCAATGGCAAATTATGTTTACGAGAATCCACAAGGCCGCCATAGATTAAGGTATCTGTACTCAATACCATAACATCGGCACGGCCCGCATTTTGCTCTACCCAATTCCAGATTTGATCGGCTTGCCCTTTGTAGGTTTTACCAGAAATCAAATTTTGTGGTGGTGTTAACACCGTCATCCCCGCTGCCTTTGCAGTATCAACTGTATATTGCAGACTTACTGGGCGATCATCTTGCGGAACATATAATACAGTTTCCGCATCAACTTGAATGGATGTACCCGTAGCAATAGCCGTAACCATTAACGCTACTTTCAACCATTTTTTAGACATAGGTTAAACTCCTTTATCAAACACGCTTGTGCATACCATTTCACAACTGTTGTAAGGGATACAATCATAAAAAAATAACTAATATTACAATTATATCACTTAGTCATAATTTGGCAAATATATCGCATAAAACCGATTATTATCTGACACGAGGTAAACTCCAGTGATATTTAATGGCTAGTAGACGAATGACCAGCACAATAGTGAAAGCACCATATACGGCTTGGCCCGACCAATCGCTAATTACCAGTAGATAATAAGCTATACCGCCAATAATGCTTGGCAACGCATATACGTCTTCTTTCAGTACGGAAGGCACGCGCTGCGCCAACATATCGCGCAGAATGCCACCACCTACAGCGGTAATCGTACCAAGCAATACGATAAATATAGGTAAGTCCGGATATAGTGTATACCCTGCAGAGGCACCCGTAACGGTAAAGGATGCTAAGCCAAGAGCATCGGCAAATAAATAACTAGCCCTACTACGAGGTCCCATTATGTTGCGATGATAACGACTGTTATAAATGACAAATACAATAAAGGTTACCACGAGGACGACCGTAACATACACTACATTACGAAGTGAATTGGGCGGGAAATAGCCTAGCAGTACATCACGAATCACGCCGCCCCCAATAGCGGTAGCAAGCGCGAGCACCGCCATGCCAAAAATATCCATTTTACGGGACACACCCACAAGTGCGCCTGATACGGCGAATGCGATGGTACCAATCATGTCAAACATATACCAAATAATATCCATACTAGCCTCTCACAAGCAACTGACACAACGATTAAATCTATTCGCAAAAATACGATAAAATATGATAGACTCTATGTAAGATATTATACATTAAGAGGTGCGATAATGACAAAAGACCTAATGGATTCAACCAAACTTAATACAATGGACGAGCGCAGTCGTGACGAATACTTTATGAAACTTGCCATCGAAGAGGGAAAAAAAGCTTATGCCCTTGGCGAAATTCCTATTGGCGCCATTTTGGTCCACGATAATCAAGTCATTTCACGTCATCATAACCGCCGTGAACTGGATCATGATGCAACAGCTCACGCCGAGGTTCTCGTCATCCGTGAGGCCTGTAATAGCCTAAAGCGCTGGCGGTTGACTGGATGCACCCTGTATGTTACGATAGAGCCGTGTCCTATGTGCGCAGGGGCCATTATTAACAGCCGTATTGATCGCGTTGTATATGGTGCTAGCGACTACAAAGGAGGCGCTGTAGAATCACTGTTCAATGTGCTATCCCATCCGGGATTAAATCATGAACCACAATTACAAGCAGGCATCCTCGCTGATGAATGTAGCCAATTGATGAAAGATTTCTTTAAAGAGCGTCGTAAAGCACGGAGGAGTACCCAAGAGGCTGAAGGGTCCGCACTCGAAATGCGGTAGGTCGGGCAACCGGCGCGGGGGTTCAAATCCCTCCTCCTCTGCCATATTGTCATACGTTGTCCTATGATTGCATATGCTATCGTAGGGCATTTTTTATTAGGATTAATAGTATATAATATAAATATGTTGTATATTATATCATCAACTCAAGAGGTCTACTATGCAAAAATATTATCCTTATCTCATCACGCTGAGTCACATGATTAACGACTCGTGCCAAAGTGTATTACCTGCATTATTACCGCTATTTATCTATACGTATGGATTGACCTTAGAGCAAGCAGGTTTTCTCATCTTAGCGAATACAGCATTATCATCATTGCTACAGCCATTGCTAGGGTATCTTTCAGACAAGCTCAATCAGCCACGCCTCATCGCAGCAGGCACGTTATTATCCGCATGTAGTACGGGGATGATGGGTTTTGTTTCGTCTTATGAAAGTCTCCTTGTATGTGCCACACTAGCTGGTGTAGGTTCTTCCATTTTCCATCCTGAAGGGGCAAAAATTATGAACCGCCTCGGAGGTGGCAAAAAGGGCAAAGCAATGGGAACCTTCGCCATCGGCGGTAGTTCAGGCTTCGCCTTTGGTCCTCTATTTGCTGGCGCTATCGCCTATACAGTGGGTGCACATGGTCTAGCAGCTTTCACCGTAGCCGGTATTATTATATCTACCGTTCTATTCTTGCTCATGCCACGTATCGTAGCTCATGCCCAAACTATCGACCAAACCGTAGCTACCGAACATTCAACAGTTGCAGTTCAGCCACTGAAAAATTATTGGAAATATTTTGGTATATTGTTCATCATTATTCTAAGCCAATCGGTTAATTTCCGCGTTATTAATGCATTTATCCCTGTATTCTGGACTCATGAACTCGGCACGAGCCCCGAACAAGGTAGTTTTGCATTAACCGTATTCTTTAGCATCGGCATCTTTATGACCTACATCGGTGGCTTATTGGGCGATAAATACGGTCCTATCAAAATCATTAGATTATCTCTGTTGATTTGGTTGCCATCCATGTTCCTATTAACACAAGTCCCTGAGTTTTCTGTAACGATTATGATGCCACTCGCCTATCTGATTTTGCTCATGATTGGTGCTGCAAAGGCCATCAGTTACAGCCCTGTTATTGTACTGGGCCAAACTTATCTAGCTAAGAGCATCGGATTTGCATCAGGCATCACCCTTGGTGTAAGCCAAACAATCGGCGGCATCATCGCACCGGTTGTAGGGAATTTAGCAGATACCTATTCCCTACCAGCAGCCATGATGACACTAGTTCCATTCCTTATTGTGGGACTGGTCGCATCATTGCTACTAAAGGATCCTAAAAAATTACAATAATATTAGAAAAACAGCGTTATAACCAAACTGGTCATAACGCTGTTTTCTTATTTGTAGGATTATAGGACGAACTGTTTTCCGTATATAAAACCAATTAATGCTTTAACATTTCATTCAAAATAACCACATCAGTTTCTTTCATGCCTTGTGCTACGACACCGATACTTTTAATCGTATCATCAACGGAGTGAGCCACAAGACCATCACCCTTTTGATAGCTCTTGTTGAGGCGGGCCTGTTTATAGCCCATAAAAGCACCATCTAAGGAGATGGCAATTTTACCGGCACATGATGGTTTTGCCCCATCACATACAATGCCAGATAAACTAACAAGACCATTTACAAGTGTATCTTCGATGATATCTTTGCTATCGCCTTTCAAAAAGGCAATTCCAGCCACACTTACAACGCCAGCCGATACAACGCCGCAGTATGCAGAAAGTTTACCAATGCCTGATTTAACATACAGTGTTAACAAGTTAGCAAACACAAGAGCGCGATATAGGTCATCATCACTTTTACCAAGTTCTTCCGCCGCTGTGATAATCGGCATAGATACAGTCAAGCCTTGATTGCCAGAGCCAGAGCATATAACAACAGGTAACGGGCACCCACTCATGCGTGCATCGGATCCTGCTGCGGCACGAGCCTTGCACTTTGTTTCTAGAGATGGGTTTTCATCATCAAGCAATAACAATTGACCAATATTGGCACCATAATCATTGGATAAACCTTCATTTGAAATGGCTGTATTATATTCTACCTGTTGCTTAATGCTAGGTAAGATACCAGAAATGTCGCCAGCTTTTGCAAATTCATAGATACTATCGAATGTCATGGGGCAAGTACTACTTTCAGCCTCTTTAATTTCGTTAATGGTTTCAGAAAGCACTTCTCCATCTACGGACACATAAGTAATATTAGTATGTGCATTTTCAATACGTACCACTACCGTATGTTCATCAGTTGTTGCCGTAATCTCAA
>ERZ773035.308-NODE-308-length-41219-cov-6.041468_pt1 | contig 41219 bp, 40 predicted proteins | sample MGYA00511487_ERZ773035 | MGnify/ENA primary metagenome ERZ773035 (study PRJEB29015, sample SAMEA2737985) | human oral metagenome | biome: human oral; feature: human-associated habitat; material: dental | place: China | collected 2024 ... | reverse complement strand
TATTGACATTTGTATTAAAATAGATATAATTTTCAAAACAAAAATAATAAACTAAAAAAATAAAAATTATGGAAGTATTAGAAAAAATTTGTTTCATGCTGATGCTTGTAAATATCGTCTTTTGTCTCATAGCTCTTATAAAAAAAGTAAGAGTAGATGAAGAACAAGTGCAAGATTTAACGAGAAAGATTCCAAGACTCGGTTCGGGGGAATGTAAAAGGGCTTTATATGACGAAATTATTTCAAATAGAAAAATTTACCTTATGATTGTCCCTGGAATTATCTTTCTGTTATAGGCGATGTCGGCTGACGCTGGTTTCTCTTGGTTGCTTTTCTTTTCTGCATTTACGAGTGCGGTGGCATCAACCATTAGCAGCTACCTTCTTGAAAAACTTCTTCATAAGAAGCGATAGAAGGATAACACCTACTCTTGTTTCAAGGGTGGGTGTTTTTTCTTTTCCTTAAATATCACCACAATTTCTCATGTTCAAAACTGCACAAAATTTTTATCTTATTCCTGAATAAAGCTTTTGAAGCTGTTTTTTGCCAGACATCTTAAAAAAAGATAAGCTTGATTTCGTAGCTAAAAAGGCTATCCTTAAATCAGAATTTTATTTTTTTTCTTTTATCATGAAATGAGGAGATAGAATTTTTATCGCTCTTATGGTACTTTTGCTCATTCTTGCAGGAATGTGGAGTATGCACAATTTCTCCAAAAATCGTAATCTGAATGGAATCAACATTATGGGGGTAGCATCCAGAGAAATCCCAGCAGATACCGTTCAGTTTAGAATTACATTGATTGGAACAGGAACTACAAAAGCCATCAGGAAAGAACTAGCTTTTAAGAGACTAGAAGAAGTAAAAAACCTTGTAGAAGGAGCGAGCCTTACTAATAGCAATTATGACGGAAGACGTGTTTTTGACACTGATCAATGCTATTTTTGAGGAACGGAAAAAGAATATCCTTGCACGAGGATGAGTGTCAATTTGCAATTCACAGGGAATATCAGCGAAAAACTGAAAACATTCATAGAAAAAACTGATGCCTTAGATTGGATAGACATTGAAGATAAGAGGCTCATTGTCGGAGAAAACAATCCTCAAGTGAAAGAACTCATCAGCGAAGCGAATAAAGATGCAGAAATGCATGCAAAAGAAGTTGCAAGCCAGCTTTGAGTTAAGCTCGGAAGGCTTATCGTTTACTCAGAAAACGGATTTGCTCCTCAATATCGTGAATACGGGATCTCCAATAGAAGTTTTTTTGAAGATGAAGAAGGGGTGTCTGAAAACTCCTGAGTCTTTGTAAGAGTTAATACCTATCACACCTATGCAATAGACTAAAAAAGAAAAAAGAGGAAGTCTGATCTTTACGGTCAGATTTTTTCTTTTTTTCGTTGAAGTTAACAAGCAAAAGACTACACTAAAGTCAGTTTTTTTACTTTTATTCAAAATAATGATTGATCTTAAGAAAGTTCGTGAAGATATTGTAGGATATAAGCTGATTTGCCAGAGGAAAGGAAAGCATTTTGATATTGATGCGATTCTTGCTTTAGATGACAAAAGAAAGGCTCTCCAGCTTGAAATTGATCAAACCAAGGCTCAGCAAAAGCAGCTCGCTGCTCAAAAGGATTATGAAGGCGCAAAAAGTCTCAAAATCCAGATTCAAGAGTTGGAAACTCAACATACGCAGGTAGATACTGAACTTAAAAGCTGGCTCCTTAAAATGCCAAATACCGCTTTACATCCTGAGGTTCCAGAGGGGAAAGATGATAGTGAAAATGTGGTGGTTCAGAATTTTTGAACGATTCCGCAGTTTGATTTTCAGCCTTTGGATCATGTTGAACTGATGAAAAAGCACGATATGATTGATATTGAGAGAGGAGTGAAGCTTGGAGGGGCGAGAAGCTATTTTCTCAAGGGAGATGGAATGCTGCTTGAGCAGGCTGTTTTGCAATATACCTTGAAAAAGATCGTAGAGAGAGGTTTTACTCCTATGCAGGTGCCAAATATCGTGAATCCTGAATGTTTGCAGGGGACAGGCTACTTTCCAGGAGGAGAAGAAGACGCATACCGAATGGAGAGAGATGATCAGCGACTGATTGGGACTTCAGAGATCCCGGTGACGGCCTATCATATGAACGAAATCCTCAACGAAGATGATTTACCAAAAAAATACTGTGGATATTCAGCCTGCTATCGCCGTGAGGCAGGAACCTATGGGAAAGACACGGCAGGACTCTATAGAGTGCATCAATTCCAAAAGGTAGAGCAAGTCGTAGTTTTGCCTGCTGACGAGAAAATGTCTGAGCAGTATTATCGTCAGATTTTGCAAAATTCCATGGATATTCTCGCGGATTTGGAGCTTCCTCATCGTTTGCTTCAGCTTTGTAGTGGAGATTTGGCGATTGGAAAGTATAATTCTCATGACCTTGAATGCCGAATGCCTTCCAGAAACGCTTATGGAGAGACACATTCTGTGACAGCTTTTCTGGATTTTCAAGCAAGAAGATTGAATCTCAAATATCGCGACAAAGACGGGAAAATCCAGTATTGCTATACCATGAATAATACAGCAATTGCGACTCCAAGAGTGTTGATTGCGATCATAGAAAATAATCAGACTGCTGATGGAAAAATCAGAATTCCGAAAGTTTTGCAGTCTTATATGGGGAAGGAAGTCATTGGATAGGACGTAGTGTCTATTAGAATAGCTAACTTATTAAACAGGTCTGAAAAGAAGAAGTGCACAATTTTTATCTTTTCTCTATATTGCTATGACTTGACCAAATCCAAATGAAAAGTTTCCAATTGAAGCATATCAAGGGCTAGGTTTTTTGAAAAATTTTATTCAGGATCCCAATATCATTATCGGTGATTATACCTATTATGACGATCCAGAAGGTATTGAGAATTTTGAGAAAAATGTTCTGTATCGTAGCCCCATGATAGATAGTAAACTTATTATTGGAAAGTTTTGTGCAATTGCAACTGGAGTGAAATTCATTATGAACGCAGCAAATCATAAGATTGACGGTTTTTCTAGTTATCCTTTTGGAATTTTTGGTGGAGACTGGATGAAAGCTCTCCAAAGTTCTCAAAATTGAGACTGGACAAAAACTTTGCAGCTCGTGCAATGAGTAAATAAATGAGATACCATCGTTTGAAATGATGTCTGGATTGGCTACAATGCAACGATCTTACCAGGCGTAAAAATCTGAAATGGGGCAATTATTTGAGCAAATGCGACAGTTACCAAAGATGTGGATCCCTATGCAATTGTCTGATGAAACCCTGCACAACTTATTCGTTATAGGTTTGACGAGGAAACGATCGAAGCACTTGAGGAAATTAGGCGACGAGATTGGAATATTGAGAAGATTACCAAAAATTTACACTTCATCCTGGGAAATGACATTCGGAACTTAAAAAATCTGGATTAGAGTCTCAAAGGATATCAAGCTGACATAGAGAAAGAAATAATTGGGTAATTGAGTTTTATGTCGAGATTTTTTTGATATGAATGATGTTTTGATTAGGTGAGTTAAAATAATGCTCTTCCTTTTCTTGGTTTATATCGTTGTTGGACTAATTTGAACTTGCTATACTTATTATTTGCTTTCTAAGCTAATAGCTACTTCATCCTCAGAATCTCTCTCACAGTTTGTAGGATGTTCTTGATCTCATTGGAAAATTGTCCGATGTATGATGAATAGTGATTGATCTTTCTGGAGTGTTGTTTGATTTGTATTCCGCTATCCGATTACGCTTTTGCAAAATATCTTATTCTTTATTTCTAGATAATATTCCTAACTTGAATTGCTCACGTTAGTTTAAAAAATTGGTGCCAAACGGTTAGACAAGGGGGAATAATGTTTTTAAAGGGACGGAGTATGGAGTTATTCAGCCTTTTACTTTTTGCAGTATCAGACAATGCGAATCTATATCAAAACAGCACCTTACAAGCAAAATAGCTATCTCCAACACCTGATAGAGCATATAGTTATCGGCGGATACTGAAATCTTGAGCAGTATTTTAAAACAGCATACGGCGTCCTTGGGACAAGTTGGCTTGACTATTCCACTTACTTTCTTCCTCCAACTATTAAGGTAGAAACAGTTTTAGATCAGTTTGTTTCTCCTTTAGATATGTCTATTATGAAGAGAGAAATAAAAATGATCAAAGAAGAGCTATCTGGACAGATTTCAGATACAACTCTTCTCATAAATCGTATTGGGAAGGAAATATATTGAAAAAAGTTTTGACGAGCCCAATTTGGGACTCAGATTTCTAAAAAAATACTTCAGCTTGAACATCAAAAATATTATACTAAAGAGAATATCCGAATTGCGGATGATGATTTTCTTATTTTAAAGAGACCTGACCATATTTCAGAGCAAGTGCATTTTTGAATTTTACAAATACCATGATCAAGAAGCTATAAAGTAAGGTGAGATCAGTATTTTACAAAAATTTTTAAGGATTCAGCTTCAGCATATACTTTATGCTATTTCCTTGATTGGATCATGGCAGTATGGGGAGAGTATTCCTACAATTACTTAGGAAAGTGATATGAATCTCCAGTATTTTGTGAATTTTTTGAATATTCATCCCATCTTTTGCTCATTATTGATGAAAAGACTAAAAAATTTTTGGAAAATAATCTGATTGATTCTCTGTTTTTTTCCCTCGCGGTGGAGAAATTTTTGGAAACGCCATGTCTTTTACAAGAAATTGCTCTGACCATAGAAGTGAGGTCTTGAAAACAGGTCAACCTTTTAGACTTGAAAAAGTATCTTATTTCCCTAAATATAAAAAGCCTAAAACAGAGCCTCATTTTTTAACTTACGACGATAAGAGGAACTGATTGGATAATCTTTGATAAGGAAGCACTTTATTTTCAGCCAAAAATCTATTCCTTTTTTTATTCTTTCCTTCACGATAAAAAATGCAACAAGAGAAAAGCTGAATCTTTCCCTTTGATCTGTCTGCATACGTGGAGGAAACCTTAAAACGCTATCTTCATACCTTCCCTTCAGAAGAATCCAGATTTCCTCTCTTAAAAACTCAGCTCCAGAACGCAGAAAATCTCGGAACAAGAAAAAACTTCAATGGACATATGACTGCAAGTGCATATCTGCTTTCTGAAGGGAAGTGCCTGATGATTCATCATATTGCTCTAGATAAACGGCTTGCTCCATGAGGACACTGGGAAGAAGGCGATGGAGAACTCTTTCACACAGCACAAAGAGAATTGATAGAGGAAACAGGGCTCCAAAACGTTGCTTTACATAATTGGCATAAAGAGCATCATGGTATCCCTCTAGATATTGATACTCACGCCATTCCTTATAGCGAAAAGAGACAAGAACCCGCTCACTTTCACCATGATTTCAGGTTTGTCTTTGTGCTGACAGGAGAGCAAAAGCTGACCTTACAGAGAGAAGAAGTCGCTGACTTTGGACGAAAAGCTTGTGATGCGCTTCCTGAAGACGCCTCGAGTCTGCTAATCAAAAAGAAATTACTGCAGATCAAAGAATTGCTCAAGTATTAGGAAAGTAAAGCTCGGTTTAGAGATACTGAGGCGAGTAATAGAGGAGAACTTCCCGAAGATATGCTACATGGGGTGTTGAGTGAAGATGGAGCTTGGAACGCGTTCACCTGCGAATATTGGCTTGCAAAAGGACTCCATAGGAGGAACTGATTAGATAAATTTTTAGAATGAATGTAAAAGAAAATGAATAGTCCCGAAATAAACAAGGATCGTATGATTACTATCAAAACTTCCGAAGGAGAAATAAAAGTTTCTAGCAAAAAAATTGATGAAGGTTGGAATAGGGTAATGTATGGAGACAGAATAAAAAATACTCTTCAAGCTCCCTCTGAAAAAGGATCACTACATCAAAAGATAGGAACTTGGAAGCTTTGGCTTATGAATCTGCTGCGCGGTTTTTAAAACTAAAATCATTTTTACTTATCAAAAAATAAAATCAGACTTTTACCCTCTTTTTACCTCAAAATGCATCAAAGACAGCTTCAAAAAATCCAGAAGATGGAAGCCATCCTCAATGAAATGAATCAAACTTTGGAAGAAGTCAATGCTGCATTTGAGAAGCGAAAAGCCCTAAGACCGCAGATCAAAGAATTGCTCAAGTATTACGAAAGTAAAGCTTGGTTTAGAGATGCTGAGGCGAGTAATAGAGGAGAACTCCCAGAAAATATGCCACATGGAGTGTTGAGTGAAGATGGAGCTTGGAATGCATTTGTCTGTGAATATCAGCTTGCAAAACAACTTCAAAAATTTACAAAAGCAGTCCTCAAAAGGTAGCCTTTCCAGATTACAAGAGAGGTTACTGAGAGATTGTGAACCACTTTTATTCAAATTACTTCAATTAACACGATGAAAAAACTCGCACTTCTTTGCTCCCTCTGAATCATCATCGCAGGATGCAGCACTCAAACTGACCATGCAGCCACTACGACCGATACTACTCAAACACAAAGCTGAATCATAGCTACCGAAACCTGAACCCAGTCCTACGTTCAGCTCACAGGAATCCGATACTCAAATATGACGGATGCTCAATCTCAAGCAGAGGTCAAAAATGCACTCCTCAAGGCTGATGTGAGCCAAACAGCTGTCCAAGCTTTTTTTGCGATGGTAGATGATTTTACAAAGATCGTAGAGTGAAAAGGACTCAATCATGGATTTACACGGGCAGAAACCTTAACACCAGAGTATGATAGCGACTTTTATCAACAGCAACGAAATAATATACATCAAGATTTTATGGGCTACAATTGTAGAATCACAGCATTCTCGCTTTTACAAGACGCGATCAAGATAAAAGACGCCCCAGAGACGGGAATCCCTGAAAATCTAATGTTTGATATGCCTGGGGTTCGCTCCATACAGTCCTACACAAAAGAAAAGGCTAATAAGTTTGTAAACTTTTTCGCTCAAATCCCAACAACCGCTACAGCAACCCAAACAGAAAATATCCAAAAAGTAAAAGACACGCTCGCTCAAAAAGGCGTTGAGTTCCTCAATACTAAAGCAAGCTTGATCTCAGTATTTTTCCACGATGTGATTGATCCAAGCACGGCAAACCTTTTCATCGGTCATATTGGAGTCCTCGTGCCTTCCGAAAATGGAGAACTCCTGTTTATTGAAAAAATAGCTTTTGATCAGCCCTATCAAGCAGTTAAATTCAAAAATAGAGCAGAGCTCAATGGCTATTTAATGGGGAAATACGATGTCGATTATTCTGGAGAAGGTTCCAGACCGTTCATCTTTGAAAACTGATCGCTAATGGCAGATTTTCAGCTCAATCCAGCAACTACTCAACAGCTCAAAGCAAAACTTCAATCACTTGCAAGCGAATAATTTTTAAAAAGTCAAAAAAATCTGAAGACGGCTTCCATGTCGTCTTTTTCCACAAGGTCCCACTCAAAATTTCACGCAACCGCTTAATCTAGCTCAATTCCCAAAATAGCAAGGGAGCAAAACATCATTTCACTCTCAACTCCAGGGTGAAGCTTCATCATTCAAAACCTCAAGGTTCTGCTCTTGTGCTGTCATGCTCTTTTCCTCCGTTTTAATTTGCAAAAAGCCCCCAATTCTTTACAACAAGAAGCGTCGAAAACCATTCTGACTTTTATCTTTTCTTCCTTTAAGCCTAAATGCTCCTCATCTGAGACCTCCACATCACCTCGAAAATCAAAACGGAATTGCTTGAGCAGATCAAAGCTTTTGTTGCCTCACAGCCAGAAGAAAAAAATCTGATTTTTCTTGGGGATTTTGTCTATCATTTCAGCTACGATAGAGGAGCCTTGCTTGCACTCTTTGAGCTTTTCCTAGAATTTTATTCGCAGGGCAAAAATCTCTACATTCTCGCAGGAAACCACGATCGGCTGGGAAACTCTTTCGTGTATGAGGAGGGGAAACAGGTGTTTGATCTCCTTCAGCACCAGCAAAACTTAGGAAAGCTCCATTTCATCACAAAACCTCGGCTTACCGAGCTTGAGGGCGAGAAAATTTTGTTTCTTCCGTTCTGCTTGGATTTGCACGAAGAGGAATATTCAGCTTTTTCTCTTTGAAAGACTCCGCTCACCGAAGAACTTTTAAAATCCAAAGACAAAAACGAGCAATTCTCTGGAAAACTCAATCAGCTCGTCAATGGCTTTCTTCAACAGGAAAAAAAGCTGACTATTATTCATCATTACTATCTCAACAAAGAAAAATTTCCTGGCTACCGTTCTGCCTTTGCATTCAAAGATATTGCACTATCCGAGCAACTCCTAAACCTTCCGGATTTGAAGCTGATTTCTGGGCATTTGCATACCGCCTTCCGCTACAAAAATTATCTCTGTACTGGGAGTGCTTGGGCGACCTCTCCGCTAGAATCCAATCAGATTAAGGGATTTTTTAGCTATTCGCAGGGAAAGTTTTCGTTTTTCTGAACGCAGATCATCAATTATCTAGAGAGCGAGCCTACTTCTACGCTCCAAGCATCAGATCTTCAGGCGCTCTACCTCCAGATCCAGTCCCAAACAGAACAAAATCTGAATCCTCCGACCTTTCCGTTGATCGACTGTCATTTCCCTTCTTTAGATCCAAAAAAAACCGTCCTTACCCTCAAGGTCAAGCATTTGGACTATGAAAAAATTGACGAAGCACTTGCTCCTGAACTCAGGACTCAGCTTTCAGATTTTAGACTCAAAAAAACTTCTGCAAAGGTTGATGATTTGCTACTCCAGCTCCAAAAACCTGACAGCGACGCTTTGCAAACCTTCGGTGGCTGGAAGGACTTACTAAAAACCTTCCTCCATAGCCAATATAACGAGGACTATCCAAAATATGAAAAACTTTTGAGGGAATTGAAGATCATTTAAGATGTTTTTTCCATTGCTTGTAGCGAGGCAGAGCGCTACAATTCAAAGATATAATTGATAGGACCGACATTGATGCTCGAGACAAGCATATCTCCTCAGAATTTCCCACTCTTTACGCTAAAACCTTTACGACGTAGACTTTCCAGAAAATAATCATACGCTCCCTCAGAAAAACTAAATCTCCCGCTCTGAGAAAAGTCGATTTTCGTGCCATTTTTATACGATCCAAACAGCGTAAAATTAGAAACAACCAAAATCTGACCTCCCACCTCAATAAGCGGCATTTCAATCTTTCCTTCAGGAGAAGCGAGAAGTTTTAGGGTCTGAAGTTTCGTAGTAAATTTATCCAGAGCATTTTGTCGATCAGCACGATCTTCATCGCCTTTCCCTACACCGAAATAGATCAAAATTCAGGCTCAGATTTTTTCTCTTTTTTTGAGTTCAGAGTATTCCGCATCCTTATAAACCTCTACTTGTGCCTCACGAACAGATTGGATAATGAGCTTCATGCCTATTTTTTCCTTATAAGTATAAAATTATTGATGCCATCCTTCCTCCTATAACTGAAAAAATGCTTTCCGCATTTGGTGCATTCAGGATGGATATGGATTTCACTGCAAGGAAAAGCTTTTAAGCGATCCTGGATCATTCCGAGCATATCGAGATGAAATTTCCCGTTCGCTTGAGGAATAAGATACTGAGCTTCACATCGTTCGCTAAATTCAGTCCCCACTTCATAGCAACATTTCCTAATCGCAGGTCAGAGAAAAACTTTGAAGTCTGACTCTCCTTTTGCTTGCAGTTTCTCGATCAAATTTTCAATAATTCCTAGCTGCAGCCCTTTTCGCCCAGCATGAACAATCCCAAATCGTTCCTTCCCCATAACCGCAACCGCATTACAATCAGAGACGCCGACCTTGAGCCAAATGCCTTTTTGATTGCTATAGAGCCCATCGCCTTCAGTTTCATTCTTCCAATCAGGATTCCACTCATGGACGAGCTTGCTATGCACCTGTTTACAGCAGAAAAAAGGCTGAACTCAAGGATAGCATTCATTCTTTCAATCAAAATCAGATTTTTCTGTGATGTGAATTTCATAATTTCAGAAGTCAAAGGTCTGCATCGTCTATTAAAATGGGAATAAATATTATTACCATCTTTTCCAGCTTGGGCAGGCTTGTTGCACATTGATGTGGGCGAAACCTTGGTGCTGAATGGCTTGCATTATCGTTTCTTTCAGAGTTTTGAGATCCTTATCGACAACCGTCTTTACAAAGCTACAACCTGCCGTTTCCACCAAATGCACAGGATGGAGCGGAGGAAGGGTATTTCCCTCAGGCGTAGACTTGGTTTTCGCTCAAAGGGGAGTTGTCGCAGAAGCTTGACCTGTGGTGAGCGCATAGTTTTCATTATCACAGGTAATATGCACAAAAGGCAGATTCCTCCTCGCAGCATGGAGCAGATGCCCAAGTCCGATCCCATAACTGTCGCCATCTCCAGAAACCGAAATCACAGTTAAATCAGGATTTGCAAGCTTTACCCCTGTTGCAAAAGGGATTCCTCTTCCATGGAGAGTTTCTGCACCGTAGCCTTCCATATATTGGCTCATTTTACTATTGCAGCCGATCCCAGTTACAATCACGGTTTTATGCGTTGGGATTTTTAGCTCGGCAAGGGCTTGTTTGAGCGCGAGGTGAATGAGGAAATTTCCGCATCCTGGGCATCGCTGGATTTTATTTAAATTCGTCCTCATAAGTAAGTGTACAGTTAACAGTTAAAAGTTTACAGTTGAGAGTTTACAGTTTACTAATATCTTATACATTGTTTTTTGAATTTTTAATAATAGTAACTAAGATTTTTACTAGCTCTTTACAGTGATCTCTTAGTTCATGAATATCTTCCCCAAATCATTCTTCTAAAATATCTAATCGATAGAGTGTTTCTTCCCCTTCTTTTAGAGCGATGTACAATTTATTGATAAAATCTTTTTTTGAACATCCAGCTCATGCTTCAGCTATATTTGCACCAATACTTGTTCCACTCCTAAAGAGTTGAGATGCAATTTCGTAATATCTCTTATCTTTTAATGAAATATAGTATTTTGCAATTGCAACTCCAAATGTTTTACTTTTTTCTTGGAGATTGTTGTTCATGTTTTTTATTAGAGAAATAAAAAGGAAATATATAGTTACAATACCTGTTCACTGTTAACTGTTCACTGTAAATTCTTCTTCAAAAATCGGATATAAAGTTACTTTCCTTTGATGAGAAATCTTAGACTTCCACTCGCCATACAGCTCACATTCCTTACGCACCAAATCTTCCAAAATTCCACTCTGATTCATTTCCACAAAAATCAGCCTTTTAATCTTTTTTGCATGTTCTTCAAGGAAAGTCTTTAATCTCGGATCAAAAGGGGAGAGCGATTTAATGACAATCAGCCCTAGGTCCGCTTTACCTTTGATATGCTGCTCTAGGGCATAACGGTTGATCCCCATCGTCATATAGAAAGTTTCCGCATTAGGATTGATGATTTCATAGCCATAAAAATCTGAATTAAACTCTTGTTCCACGAAAGTCTTCAGTTTTTGAGCTCTTTTCTCCATCATTTTGCCTTTCATGGTCGGTTCTTCATTCGTGCTTCCGTATTCATCATGCTCATAGGAAGTCGCAATAAAGGTCGTATGCTCAGTTCACGGCACACTATAAGGAGAAATCCCATCAGAACTGAATTCATATCTTTTGAACTGATCTTCGGCTGTGGAGTCAGCTTTTTTACCTCTTTTTATCGGTTCGGCAAGGAGTTTTTTCGGATCAATGCTCAAATAAGACTCCGAAAGCTGTTTATCACTCAGGAGAATCACAGGATGCTGATACTGATCCGACCAATTCAGAGCCTTCCCAGCGAAAGAATATGCCTCATCAAAAGTAGAGGGATAAAGCACAATCGGTTTCGTATCTCAAAAACTCGCATGCAAAGCATAATTCACATCGCCCTGTCCCGTAAAAGTCGGAGTTCCAGTACTTGGACCATCTCTCTGAGCAAGCACATAAACGCCCCCAAGTTCCGCTTGATTTGAAAAGGAAATAGACTCGGTCATCAGCGCAAATCCGCCTCCACTGGTTCCACACATCGCTCTTTTCCCAGTAAATTTCGCACCGAGCATCGCCATACTAACTGCGATTTCATCTTCTCCCTGAAAGAAGCTTACTTTCGGATTTTTCACGACCTCATCAATGATAGAGGAGGCAGGCGTCATCGGATAGGCGGCATAAAAATCCAGTCCGCTTGCGATTGCTCCCTTTGCAATGAACTCATTTCCATACATAAACTGCTTCGGAGTTCAGATTGCTTTACTGCAGTTTATAATATCACAGGCTTCACCACAGTTTTGAATAATATACTGATAACCTGCTTCCAAATCCAAAAAATTCTGATTCATCACCTCAGGAGAGAACTCCTTTTCTGAGAATTGCTGCTCCAAGAGCGATTTCCCTTCCTCCAAGCTGATTCCAAAAATTTTGAGAGCCGCTCCGAGGGTAAAAGTGTTTTTGTATTTGCACTTCTCATCTTTGATCATAAAGACCTTTTTCAAATCGTAGATGCTTTCATTCTTGCTCACTGCATAGGGATCATAGGCGAGAAAATAGTCAATCTGCCTACGAATAAAGGGCTGCTCCTCATCAGAAATATAGAGGAAAAAGCAGTTATTATCTCCTTTTATGATAGAGGCATATTCTTTGTCGCCGAGCATGGTATAGCCTTTTTGGGCAAGCAGTTCAGCGAGAAGGATTCCTGCGGTATTTACTCCAGACCCAGCCGGTCCAGAAAATCAGATACTAATTTGCATTCTTGATATTACAAACTTAAAGATTAAAAGGTAAATCGTGAAATATAACCAATATCCAAGTATAGAGAAAACTCCTGCATTTTCAAAAAAAAACTGAAGTCTGATTCAGCTTTTGCTTGACATTTTTACCAAGACAAAAAAAAGGACCAAGGTATATCTTACCATTGGTCCTTAAACCCCGAGAGGGGCGTCTCTCAAGCCTACGAATCAGAATTACTTATATTCGTTCAAGTGCCTGACGATAGGTTTCAGTCGAGCAATACGATTTTCCGGCAGGGAAAGCATAGAACTTCACTTTCCACCTCGTAATTTTGACGATTACTCCGGGTTCTCCTTTATACGCGTCAAGAGAAGACGGAAGAGAACTGCCCTCACAATTCTTCCACTCCCCGGTAAACCTGGGAGTATAGCCTCGAATCACCACAAAAGAATCTAATTCAGGATTCAGACTCTGAGCATCCTGTAAACTGTGAACGACTAAAATTTTTTCCTTTTTCATTTTTTTAAATTCTATGCCCTACTCGTTATTACTTGGACTTTCCAAGCTCAACTTTCAAGCGTTAAGGATTCTTTTTTTATTAAAGCAACATCACTATATAAAAATCGAAGGAAAAATCAAGAGAAAATATTGACATTTTATGCGTTTTAGATATAAAGAAAACCAAACTTAAAAATAGTAAAATTATGAATAAAAAACGAAAATTAAAAGTAAAAAGTCTGATCGACGGTTTCATCAAATGGTTTTGCTGCCATTCTCTGAAACCCTCTTATGCATCAAAGAGAGCGTTTTTCGCCCTCTATTACCAAGAGGAAGAGGAGCCTTGTTTTGATTTGCCGTTCTCTGAGTTGAAAAGCAGCGAAAGAGGAGTAGAAATGCCTGAGAATATCCTCAAAATTTATCGTTTGCTGTTCAGGCTCCAAAACACAATCAACGATGCGATAGATCTCAGAGATTCTCTACTCAAAAGAGTGTCTCGACGCATCCCTAATTATGTGAGCGAAGCTTTCAAGGTAAATGAGAACTACAGAAGAGCGATTCAAAGAATAGAGGAGCTCTATGCAATCAAGGAAATTGCAGAGGCTTATCTTAGAAAGCAGGTAAAAAAGCTGAATCCTTCTATCAAGACGATCGAAACAAGAAAAAAAGCAGGAAAGTATTTCCTGCGTGTCCGTTGAAGGGATTCTCTCTAGCATCAAAAGGTAGGATAATAGATCTTACCTTTTTTCTAATGAAGCGCGGATATCTTTACTCCAATAGTGCTTAATTTATTAAGAATATCAGCATACCCCCTAGCAATAATATCTTCGTTCATAATCATCGTTTCTCCCTTTGCCATAATACCAGCAAGCACCATTGCTCCTCATCATCTCAGATCTGTGCTGGAAACATATCCACCATGAAGTTCTGTTTTTCATATAACTAAAGCCTGATGGGGATTCAGAATTTCTATCTTTCAACCAAGGTTCCCAAGTTCATTAAGGTACCCAAAACGCCCTTCATATAGAGTTTCAAAAATCTTTGTTACTCCATCAAACTGGCTCGCTAATGCACCAAAAATAGACTGCAAATCGCTAGGAAATCAAGGGAAAATTCTGATTTCAAGCTTTACCGCTTTATAGTTTGCTTTATTATAAGAATTGACAACAAGCGTTTGCTTGTCAAGGATTTTAAAATTAATCCCAATCTTGCTCGCAATATTATACATTGCTGAAAGATCGTCAACATTTACATTTCTGATGATGAGTTCGCTATTATCAGCTCATGCCCCTATTGCAAAATAAGTCCCCGCCTCGATATAATCGCTAATAATTTTAAAAGAAGGCTCTTTGATTGCTATTTTCTTTGGATTTACGGTAATGGTATGATCTATACCCATACGAATATCAGCTCCCGCTGCATTGAGAAAATTAATCAGATTTTTGACGTGCGGTTCAGTTGCTACCTGATAAACGGTGATTTCATAGTCTACATCATCCAAGAATGCAAGATACGTTATTAGTGCTTCTGTTGCAGTGACAGAAAATTCCTGGAGCATAATGTTTTTCTTTGGTTTGCCGACTACTTTAAAAGTTTTAAACTGCCCATGAGTTATTTCAACCCCCGCTTTATGCAATGCGTCTTCAAAGGTATCAAGGGGTCTTTTCCCAATTTTGCAGCCACCAGAGCCTACAAATCTGACTTCTCAAAATTTCTTGAGCCCAACAGGAATTAAAAGGATAGATGCCCTAAATTTGGTTGCGAGTTCTGAGGTAAGATCAAAGAAGTTTGTTGACTTGCTGAGTGCATCTTCTGCGAGCTTTTCAATCGAACGAACATCACTAATATCAGGCTTATTTTCTAGTTGAATTTGCTGATCAATCAGGTAGTTAGCCGCGATGATTGGAAGTGCAGCATTCTTGCTCCCTGAAATAAGAACCTCGCCTCTGAGATCTGGAGAATAAGAAATTTTGAACATGATACAAAGGAAAAGAAAATAAATCTGACTCAAGCATAGGGTTCACTTAGAAGATTTCAAGAGAAAATATTCTTTCTCCTTAATGCGAGATTTTGGCAAAGAAATCCTACTTCTGAGCGGGGAAAATAAAAAAGTCTGAAAAAGTTTGCTTTCTTGACAAGAAATAATATAATGATAAAGCGATTTTTATCATCTAAAAAAGAAAAGATGCCAAAAACAAAAACAAACGAAGAGTTGATGAAAAATTATCATCAATTACTCCAGTTCGCTCAGTCTGCGATTGAATCTGCAGATGTTCAGCTCAAGAGAGCAAAACTTACATTGGATCAGCTTGCTTCTTTTGATCCAGAAAATCCAGAATCTCTTCTAGCTTACCTAGAGGAAGTAAGAGCAACGAATCCTGAAGAGCTAAAGGTTTATAAAGCTGAAGAGGGAGAGGTCATTGAAGGAGTATTTGACGGATATTACATGGTCGGAGCTGATCACAAGAAGTATCCAGTGCCAGTAAATTACTCTAGTAAGAGTAAATTGGTTCCAGGAGACGTAATGAAGCTCAAGATTCTAAATGACGGAAAGCTGCTCTTTAAGCTCATTAGACCTGTAGAAAGAAAACACTTAAAAGCAACTCTTATGAGGACTGACGACAATAAATATACCGCTAATACTGACAATGGAAAGATATTTTTCCTTAATCAAGCAGCTGTGAGCTTCTATTCAGGAACTCCAGGTGATGAACTCTATATCGTAGTAAATGCACAGGAAGAAGGAGCATTTGCAGCTATCGAGGCAATCATCAAGCAGTAAAAGCTAAATACTGACTAACAATAAGGGGAATCCTGTGAGATACGAGACCTAGCTATTTTTCCTATTGACATTTGTAGAAGGATTGACTATACTCACTGAGTATCCTAAAAAATAACAACAATGGAAAAAGAACGTTTAAAAAAAATTTTGCAAGAGGTAAGAGAGTATTATGGTCTCTCATACCAAGAGTTTGTTAGTCTTGTTGAAGTTGCATATTTCAATATGAGAGATCGGAAGGAGAAAATCCTGATTCATTGGAAGCTTCCTAATGGTGCATATCTAGATAAGATTATTATCAGTCGATGTTGCCCTTATCGGAGTAGAAAATATATGATTTCTCTCTTTGAGGATGGATGCAATCTTCCAGTGCATACCTATTATTGGAAAATTTGAAAAGGGCAATATTTGCCCTTTTTTCCTTATCATGCTATCGCGAAAATACTATAGCATTTCCTTAGATACTGCTTTAAAAAATCAAAAGGCATACAAAAGCTTCGTTCTCTAATTCAATCACGTATGCTTTCCGCTTGAAAAAATAAGCGAGAATCGTAGTCTAAAGACAGCTTTTATTTGTTTCTTCTCGCTATGCAGCTTTTTATCTGTCCAGAGTTTCAAGTCTCTGGAAATAGGCTTATCATTAAAAAGAATCCTGAACTTATTCAGCAGTTGAGAAAAGTGCTCAGGGCTCAAATAGGGTATCAATTTGCTGTTCAGGCTCCTGAGGCGACAGAGAGGTATTTTCTCAAGCTCCAAAAGCGATCTGATCAAGAGCTCCAGGCTGAAATCGTGCAGATGCTTCCAGCGCCTCCCAAAGCTCCAAAAACCTGAATGTTGCTTTCCTTGCCGAATAAACAGGAAAAACTCGAGCTAATCATCCAGAAGTTTACCGAAATTGGAATTGATGAAATCTTTCTACGGGCTAGTGAGAGATCCGTCCTCAAATCCATAAATCCCAATAAACTCCAAAGACTCTCCAAAATTATGCAAGAGGCAACAGAGCAATCTTGGAATCGATCTTTACCTAAAGTAAGCTTTATTGAAGCTCCTCAAAGCCTGCATCAAGAGCGGAGATTCATCGTTTTTGACCTCCCTTCTACGCAACAGCATACAACTTCATCGAAAGCATCAGCTTTGCCTCTATTAGGGGTGGTGGGACCCGAAGGAGGGCTAACGAAGAGGGATTACCAAAGCTTTCCAAACGGCTTTGAACGAGCTTCACTTTGAGACTCCGTGCTGAGAATGGAGACGGCAGCAATCATTTGAGCCTGGAAGCTAAAAAATCTCAAAAACTAAAATCAGATTGAGAATCTTTCTCTTTTCCTTACACTCCAAACGACCTTTAATTCGTCCGCTGAAATAATGAACTTAGATGCCGCAAACCAAGTAGAATATGACCTTTACCTCCAATGACTAAGCGAAACCGCCGTCAGGAAAATTTCCGCCGACCTTGAAGAGCCTCAGCGAATGCTAGAGCAGAGACTCAGGTCCCTTGAGATTTTCCATAAACTCCCAATGCCAAGCTTCTGACCAGAGATTTCTGATCTGAATTTTGATACTTTAGTCTATTATGCAAAGCCAAAAACCTGATCCCAAACCTACGCTAATGACCGAGAGCAAGTGCCAGATGAGATCAAAGCTACTTTCCAGAAGCTCGGAATCCCTGAAGCTGAACAGAAATACCTTGCAGGAGCAGGAGGGCAGTTTGATTCTACTGCGGTCTATCACAAGATCAAGGAAGTCCGAGCAAAGCAGGGGATTATCTTTGAAGATATGAGTCATGCCCTCAAATCCTACCCTGAGCTTGTCCAAAAGTACTTTATGAAGCTCGTTCCACCGACTGATCATAAATTCGCTGCCTTGCACGGTGCGGTTTGGAGTGGGGGAAGTTTCGTCTATATTCCCAAAGGGGTAAAGCTGACCCAGCCTTTGCAAGCCTATTTCCGTATGAATACCCTCGCTGGAGGTCAGTTTGAGCATACACTGATTATCGTGGAAGATGAAGCAGAAGCCCAGTATATTGAGTGATGTTCGGCTCCCAAGTATAACCAGCTTTCTTTGCATGCTTGATGCGTAGAGATTTTCGTTGGGAAGGAGGCGAAAATGAGATATTCATCAGTTGAAAACTGGTCCACTAACACCTACAACCTCAATACCAAAAGAGCTCTGGTTCAGGATTTTGGTCTGATGGAGCGAATAGGTGGAAATCTCGGCTCTGGAGCTACAATGCTTTATCCTTGCTCAATCTTGCAGGGTGAGGGAGCCAAAGCAGACAATCTGTCGGTCGTTATGGCGTCCAAAGGACAGCATCAGGACGTCGGTTCCAAGGTTATCCACCTCGGCAAAAACACTAGCTCAACCATCATCTCCAAATCCCTTTCTCTCCAAGGGGGAATCAATACCTATAGAGGACTCGTAAAAATCTGAAAAAACGCTGAAAATGCCGTATGTAGCGTGAACTGTGATGCTTTGATCCTTGATGAGGAGTCGGTGAGTAAGACGATTCCTGTGATTGAATGTGATAACGCTTCAGCTTTGGTTTCTCATGAGGCTTCTGCTGGAAAGGTAGATGAATTTCAGCTCTTCTACCTGATGAGTAGAGGGCTAGAAACCGAAAAGGCGATGTCTTTGCTCGTGAATGGCTTCGTTTCCAGTGTAGTGAAACAGCTCCCTCTCGAATATGCAGGAGAACTCAATCGCTTGATTGAGCTCGAGATGGAGGGGAGCGTGGGTTAAGAGAGACTAAAAGCCAAAAGTCTGACTGCTCAACGGAGGAAGATCAGGCTTTTTTCTTTTGACTTACAAACGCTTGACATTTACCAAACGAATACATATAGTCGTTGCACAATAATAAAAATAATAAAAATCAGTTCTTCTTCACAGAGGAACACAACAACAAATCATTATGCAAAAAGAAAAGTTCGGGGCAGTAATGCAATTCTTAAGGGGAGCTGGCTTCTGGAAAATAGAGAAACCTGATGATCTTGCTCTTTATTGCACTCAAGCTGGCAATAAGCCGTGGTCGGAAATGGATGAAAGAGATCAAAGAACATTCCTAGATCTCTTGGAAGCTATTCTTTCTTCAGCTCTTCCCCAGACCTACCTAAGAGAACTCCTTATCTTTAAAGGCAACAAAAAGCTATTGATCAGCTTCGATCTCTCAGAACGTAAAGTTCTTGCCTTTTTGGAGAAGTCTACTATTAGAGAGTCTCCCGTGGTAGAGGCTTTAATTGATTGTCTGGTTGCTCATAACTCAATCAGGTTGGGATATATGATCGCCCCCTCCCTATTAAAGGAAGCTATTAGAGATGATCTCTCCCGTTGAGGATCACATCTCTTCACCTCACAGCTTCAAAAGTCTGACTCTGGGATCTCGGAGCCAGACTTTTTTCTTTTAGTTCACAAACCCTTGACATTTGGGTAATAAATGATTATAGTAGTTCCGTGATAATAAAAAGAATATAAATCCGTCCCTTCTCATAGAGGGACACAACAACAAATTATTATGAAAACTCAAAAATGTATCTTGGAAAATGAAATGTGTGATGTTGTGTATAAATTCCTGGAGGAAGCGGGGATCTCTAAGGTATTACTTAAAGGATGCTCGGGAGAGCCTGATAGTCGAGAGGAGAGAATCTTGATAGGACTGCGTTTCTGTTTTGGTAGTCGAGCTGAGAATATCTGGATGGGGCTCGGTTTCGAAAAGCAGAACATGGTCTACAATACATTGCGGACTGCTCTCAACAGGCCACTTGCCATGGGAGCTGAGGTATTCCATGTCCCCTTTGGATATTCCGAAAAGCTCGAGACAGCTCTGGATGAGTCGGAAAAAAAGGTTTTATTCTTCTTGAATATGACAAATATTGACTCTTCTGATGAATATCCGATACTTCTGCTCCTTTGCGCACGTCACCACCATAAATATGGGGGGACGGAGCATGCCGAGCAACCGCTCGAAAACAGCGTGAAGCTCATCGCCAGTGCAAATAACAGGTTAAAGATTATGCGGGAGTCCTTTGAACAATCTCACATTTCGTCGGGTTTGACGGAGGAGCACTAATCTCTTCATCTCTCAATCCCTCAAGTCTGACTCTGGTATCTCGGAGTCAGGCTTTTTTCTTTTGGTTTGCAAAGCCTTGACATTGCTATAATGAATGATTATAGTAGTCTGACGATAATAAAAACAATACAAATCCGTCCTTCTCTATAGAGGGACACAACAACAAACGAGTATGGGAAAGAAGAATAATGAATTACTAGAAGAAACGTTTGATAAAGCTTACCGTTTCTTATCGGGAGTAGGAGTTTCCTGCCCTGGTTGTAGAGATTGCAAAAGAGTCAAGGGGAGCCCAGGCGATAAATTATGGCAGGGGCTGGACCCTATGATGCGGACTAACATCATCGCAATGCTGGCGGATGCTCTCAATGGGCCATCAATCAAGGAGTCTGTGGTCATAAAACCCTTCCTCAGTTATCTCAGAGTGGTGAAGATAGCAATGGATGATGAGGAAAAAAAGATACTAGCCTTCTTGGCAGAGCTTGAGATGCATACTCCTATTGTGGAAGCTATCCTTGATCTGCTTGTTGTCCATCACCTCGGTAAATTTGAGGGGAAGAATCGCCCCAGGCAGCTCACTCCGGTCAATCTGAAGCATTACTTCAAACAGCATCTTCGCCTGTTTCGTAAACAGATGCCTTTGACACGCATGGCTTCTCGATAAGCTGCATAGAGGAGTGCTCATCTGCTTTACTTTACAGCCTTAAAAGTCTGACTCTGGAATCTCAGGTCAGACTTTTTTCTTTTAGTTTACAAACCCTTGACATTCGAATAATGAATGATTATAGTAGTGGCACAATAATAAAAACAGTAGTAATCCGTCCTTTCTTACGAAGGGACACAATAACAAACTATTATGGGAAATAAAAACTGCATATCTGCAAAACGCTTCCTGCGGGAAGCAGGAGTTCTTATGATTGGTGGTCAAGGGAGCGCGCTGTCCAATCCTTACCTGCTGGCAAACCATGCGTGGCTGAGATTGAGTGAAAAGGAGCAAGAGGCCCTTTTAGAAATGTTGGAATCAGTATTAGCCTTGCCATATTCTGGGAAGCCTATTGAGTATCTCCTTAGCTCTGGAGCCCTTGAAGGGATACGGGTAGTTTTAAATGAGGAAGAAAGTAAACTTCTGACCCTTATCTACGATCAACCTCTCAGAGCTTATGAGAGATCCATCTTACAAACCTATCTTGATGCTCACGTCGAGATCAGGAATCGCTACTCCGACTCTTTTGCCAAAGAGAATAATGTGCGTCGGGAACCGGTTCTCTGCTGAGAGTCTCTCTCACTTACACTAAAAAATCCCTCAAGTCTGACTCTGGAATCTCGGAGCCAGACTTTTTTCTTTTAGTTTACAAACGCTTGACATTTGGGGAGGAAATGATTATAGTAGTCCGACGATAATAAAAACAATACAAACCCGTCCCCCTTCGCAGAGGGACACAACAACAAATGAATATGGGAAATCAAAATTTACGTTCAGTAGAGAAGTTTCTCGCTGGAGCAGGAGTTAGTAAGTTTACTCACCCTCGTTCTCTTACGCATGATGGCTACCACGGCGGTAATGCCTGCTGGAACAAGCTATCTCCTGCACGGCAAGAAGAGGTTATTCAGATCCTACAACTTGCACTCTCGGAACCGCTTCCCGAGGAATGCATCGGGCGCTATGTCTTCTTCGACCATCCCAACCAACCGACACTCGTCTTGGATGACTCGCAAAGGCAGCTTATTACCTATCTGAGGAGAGTCGAGCTTGACAATTTTTTTGTCAATGTGCTGCTTGATCTGCTTGTTGCTCACTACACCATTAGATCGGGCAATATAGTAAGCCCTGCGAGGCTGAAACAATCCTTCAGGATGCTAATCTCCAAGTAAGGAGCTCGTCTCTTTTACTTCACAGCTTCAAAAGTCTGACTCTGGAATCTCAGGTCAGACTTTTTTCTTTTAGTTTGCAAACCCTTGACATTTGGGCAATAAATGATTATAGTCGTGCTACGATAATAAAAACAATATAAATCCGCCCTTCCTCATAGAGGGGCACAATAACAAACTATTATGGAAAAGAGTAAGTATCCTCTAGCAGAACGCTTCCTTGGTGAAGCAGGTGTTTCGGACTTTATGGTTCCTGGAAGAGCAAGGCTCTGCCTTCATAAGGACGCAGATCGCCAATGGGCGAAATTGACAGATCAAGAGAAAGAATCTCTTTTGATGACGATGGAAATGGTAATAACTGATCCCGTTTTTGAGGGATTCTTAGATTACCTCCCGAACTCTAGGGTGTTGAAAGGAGGAAAAATAATGCTCAATGAGCAGGAAACTAAGCTCTTGATCTTCGCTCGCTCGCAACCCGTTGGAAGTCATAAGTGGTTCGTCCTACAGACCATTCTTGATGCCCATGCCGAGATCAGAATGAGCCTTTGAAACCTCTTTGTCCCATTGACAGAGTCTCTTTACGAGAATCTCCTCAATGGAGAAGCGTAGCTCTACACATCACAATCCCCCAAGTCTGACTCTGGAATCTCGGAGCCAGACTTTTTTCTTTTAGTTTACAAACCCTTGACATTTACGGAACGAATACATATAGTGAGTCCCGTGATAATAAAAATAAGAGTAACCTGTCCTTTCCACCCAGAGGGGACATAGTAATACATCATTATGAGAAAAAAAAATAAACAGACCAAACCGTGCTCAGAGGAGCTTGATATTGACGAACTTAGTAATATTCCCTATCCTACCCTCAGACTTTACCCCAAAGCAAGTCGCCAATGGCTAGTGCTGAGTAAAGAGGAGCAAAGAGCACTCATTGACGCACGGGAAGAAATGTTGAATCATCCATTTTATGAGGACTATTCAGAACATGTCATCTGTGTTGGAGATTTTTTCAAGGAGCCGATACCTTTAAATCACAAGGAAAATAAAATTCTAACCCTTATCCTTGAAAACTGTGTTCGGCTTTGCAACCGTGCGATAGCACGGATCTGCCATGATATTGAGAGTGATATCAGGCGAGGATCAGGTAAGTTTCTTGATACGGTGGGCGGCATCCTTCAGAGACAGCTCCACCCATTGAGAAGCTAGATGCTCCTCTCACAATCCCAAAAGTCTGACCCCGGTATCTCGGAGCCAGACTTTTTTCATTGAGTTTACAAACCCTTGACATTCGGGCAATAAATGATTATAGTAGTGGCACAATAATAAAAACAATACAAACCCGTCCTTTCTCACGAAGGGACACAACAACAAATGAATATGAAAGCAAAAAATGATGAGTCAGTAGACAAAATATCTAGTAAAGTGTTAGAATTCCTCCCTGGAGCGGGAATAACAGAGTTGTATAGTAACGACCCTGAACAAGGCAATGACAGTCCAGTTGATGAGCTATGGAGGAAGCTGGACATCCTTACGAGGGGATATATCTGTTGCATTTTGATTCGTATGCTTGCTCGACCACCTGTCGAGAAGACTATGGTATTCTATGCTTCCTTCGGCGATTCTGAAGTGCTGGAGATTGCCCTTGATGAGTCGGAAAAAAAGGCCTTTTCCTTCTTACAGATGATGGATCAAGACTCTGGTGACGTGAGGTTTATCTTTGAGCTCGTTGTTGCCCGTCGCTTCCGTCAATCTGAGGGGAAGAAATTGCCCAAGTGGATGACTTACGACAATCTGAAGCTCGCCTTTAGGAGATATTTTGAGGTGTTGAGTTTAAATTGGTATGCTGAACCACCTCACATCTCGTTGAGCTAGATGGAGGAGGACTAATCTCTTCCTCTCTCAATCCCAAAAGTCTGACCCCGGTATCTCGGAGCCAGACTTTTTTCATTGAGTTCACAAACCCTTGACATTTGGGTAATAAATGATTATAGTAGTGGCACAATAATAAAAACAATACAAACCCGTCCTTTCTCACGAAGGGACACAACAACAAACTATTATGGAAAATGAAGATTTTGGGTTAGCAAAAAAGTTCCTTGCTGGAGCAGGAGTTCGAGAGTTTGGTTCTGAGGGATTGCCCTGTGATAAAAGATACAAAATAGGCGATAATCGGTGGAGAAACTCAAGTAAAGAGGAGCAAGAACAGGTGTTGCAACTCTTACAAACAGTGCTTTCATGTCCACTTACTGAGGACTGTGTGACGTATCGTCGTGCTCCAAGTCCCCTTGGAGTGGAGTGCTTGGTATTAGATGAGCAAGAACAGAAGCTTTATACCTATTGGCTGGAGGGCGGCATGGATGCTCCTTATGGAGATGATCTAATTATTTACCTAGCTTCTTATACTGCAAGGAGACGGGACAAGAATGCGATCTTTTTTAGTCATCACGATCTCTCTCAATCTCAGGCTTCTTGCTGAGCAAGCTTTTCGCTTATCCGTTTAATCCCAAAAGTCTGACTCTGGTATCTCAGGTCAGACTTTTTTTCATAGAGCTTTTGATGCGAAGCACTTATTTCTCTGCTTCGGTTTCACTTTCTGCGTTGCCATCCTCATCCTCTCGACCACCTTCTTCGGTCCAAAGCCCGAGCTGAGCAAGGTGCAACTTCCAGCGTTCTCTCGTGTCCTTCGCCAGCTTATTAAACGCCTTTACAAACGCTTCTAGTTCTGGATTCGGGCTGACAATCGCCAACGCCCCAATCTTCATCATAAACGCTTCATAATACTGATCCAATTGCTTGCGAAGCTCCTTCGCTGGAGTCAAGGTGTTTGCTACTTGAGATGCTGCACGGGAGGCAGTCTTCTTCTCATAGTCTTCATTGATCGCTTTGAGCTGGTCGAGCATCGGCTTAAGCCCGAGCTTCACAAACGCCGCGTTATGCTCCGCTTTGCCGGCATCTACCAATAGCCCTTTAATCAGATACGTCTCTTCGCGAGTCGGCTTTCTTTGAATCCCTTTGTAGAGTTCTCTAAGCCCCATCAGCTGAAGTCAGGCTTTTTGACTAGTTTCATCAGGCGACCCAGCCTCGAGCGCCACCCTCGCAAACAGATGCGTCAACAGGCGATCACGTTGCTCATCCAACGCATCAAGTTCCTTGGTCGTGGCATCCTTCTTGCTGCTGTTGTTGACCTCAAGAAGCTGCACAAGCAACGCTTCAAAAGCAGAAAAATCTTCCGCTTTCAGCCCGAGCTTCTCGGTCGTCCCTTTCGCGATGAGACTTTTCACCGCTTCCATAAACGCACCATAGCTCGCATTCGCCAGGCTCTTCACTCCGAAGACCTGTAAAGTTTCCTTTTCCATCATGGGAATATCATTAGAAAATAAAAACCTGAAGTATTTCTGAAGTTCGACTTTTCTACCCACGACATTCAACCGCCCTTTCCCAGAGCTTGCTCCCCCTGCAAGTTGCTAGCAAGAGCCCTTTTTTACCCTTTGCAGCGCATGCAAGTTGCTAGCGAGACCCCTTTTTTACCCTTTGCAGCGCATGCAAGTGACCAGCCAGGCCCCTTTTTCACCCTTTCACGGTCTGCAAACTGTCAGCGAGGGGTCTTTTTCATCGTTGCACGGTCTGCAAACTCTCTGCGAGGGGTCTTTTCCACCTTTTCACGCTGTGCAAATCCTGAGCAGAGGAGTCCGCTTCCTCCTTGCACCTCTTGCAAGGCTATTGCAGGAGGTCTTTCTCCCCATTCACCAACGCTACCTACCGCTGGAAACCAGCTTTTTCCTTTTGTTCTTTACCCCGACTATAGCAATCCCTTACCCTCTGTCAAGGGAAAATCACCCGAAAATCCAAAAAAAGCCCCCTTTTTGCTCTTCTCTCGCCCTCCTCACTGCCAAAATCCCTCCATTCCCCCAGCTTGAACGCAAGGAGGGCTGGCAACTACGACGATGCCCCAAGGGGAAAAACAAGAAAGCAGCCCTTAAAAAGGGGGAGTCCTATACTTCTCTCGGTGGCTAATCTGGTTTTATGCTGGTGGATTGGAAAGGAGCACCTCAAGCGAAGATCAGAACGACTGCACGATCTCCAGCGCTTCCTTCTCGTCCTCACTCCTCATCTCAATCAGAAAGTCCTTCTCTCTACCAGCGACACAACGAGAAACCTTATAGCCAACAGGCTGTCCGCTTTCGGAAATGCCTTCGGATCGGAGTCCTTCATAGCGTTCAGCTTTATAGCCTTCTTGAGATTCTTGTCGCTCGAGGGCAGAAGGGCTGAGAGGTGCTTTCAGGGTCTTAAGTGTTGAGTGTTCGCCCGTGAGTGCAAGACGATAGGAACAGCTTTTCTGGTTTGCTGGTTTGAAAACTCAGGGATGGCGGTCTTTGTTCACTTCGCTCGCCTCGTCAAAAAGGGTGATCGTGAGCGATTTTTGGGAAGAGGTGGAGTGAGCACCAGAAAGCAGGAACGTTATCGTGGAAACGGTGGCTGTTTCGCCTCAGAGCTTGATGGCTAGGAGAGTGCTTGGCTTCTTGATGAAGTATTGGTGATCACGTTCTTGAGAACCGAGGAACATCTGCTCTCCACTCACAAGCACCACGTGGAACGGTGAGCCAGGCAGTTCAATACGCTCAAAGCTTGGGAAGGAAAGTTGCACTTCTGGAACGATAGGGATTTCCGCTCCGACAGTGGACTGCAAAGGAACACAAGGAAGAGCATCAGCGTTTGAAAGCTGTGCTCCAGATGCGGGAAGCTCCATCGACGACTGAGACATACATCCTGCAAACGTCAAAAGGGAAAGCATAAGGAGAAGATACAAGAGCTTTTTCATCAAGGACGGAAGGCAAAGTAAAATAAAGCAAGAGAGAACAGTAAAAAATCTGAACGAAGGGGGTGGGAAGCGTGTGCCCACGAGTTTAAAATACTCATAAAGAGCGTCAGACGAAGGTGCTTCTTTCATGAAGAAGGAGGAATTTACCGCTGGAAAGATTGCACCGTTTGGAGGGCAAGGTTTTCGTCCTCGTGTTTCATCTGGACGATGTAGCCCTGACTTCCATCACGGATACAGCGGGCGGCATGATAGCCGTTTTTTAAAGTATCATAATAAATAGGAGCAGATCGGAGTGACTCGCTAGGGCTTGCCACTCTAGAGGCGAGGGGTTCGATCCTTGACGAACGCAAAGAAAGGGCTCTAAACTCACAATCCATCGTGCCGACCTCCTTGGAAACTCAAAGTTCATGCTCTGGGTTGATTGCGGTGGTAGCGTTAAAGAAGCTAAGCGTCAATTCCTCAGGGAAAAGCACATTGTCCCATCTCGGCATCAGGAATGAGATCGACGAAAGCCCACCCGTCCCGCCATCAATACGGACGCCGACGATAGTTCAAGGGTTCTTCAGGAGGAGCTCGCTTGCACCGCTCGTGATAAGCAACCTCTCCGGCGTTATGGTTATGCTTATAGCAGGATGCTGAGGGATCCTTAGAGTCCCCATTCCCGAGAAGAGAAGGCTAAAGTGAAGGAGGCTGAAGTCTGGTTTCAGCTGTTGTTCTCCCTGGAGAGGACAGAAGCTTGCCTGTGTTTGCGGTCTGGGGGAAGAGCCCTCGTTTGGAAGTGCGTTCTGCATCGGAGTGCATCAGATGATAAGACAGGAAAGAAGAAAAAGCTGAAGAGCGGCGAAGGGTTTCATCAGATTCTCTGAGGGGGAACTAAAACTTCCTAGAATATACGCTAGGGAGGTTAAATATCAAGCCAAAGTGTTACTTTCATATCAACGGTGGCACATCAGAGAGGGATGGGGCTGTTTACTCTTTTTAGATCCTTTCCGACATTCCCGTCGGAATGCTTACGCTGTCAGCTACGCTATCACTTCATTCAGGAAGACGGTCTTCTTCACAAGGAAAAACTTGAAAGAAACCCTTTCCGCTCCTTCTCTTTGACAGCCCTCTCCTCACCGCACAAAAAGAAGCTATATTTTTTGACTTTAGGACAGAAAGCTGTATACTTGAAGCAATCAGATTTTTTATTTTTCTCTTGCTCTCCTATGAAGTTTACTGATCCGGTAAAGTATATTGAGTTTCTCAATGACCTGATGCTCCAGAAGAACGCTTCTGATATGTATCTTACCTATGATGAGCCACCGACTTTCAGGATTATGGAAGAGGTGTATAGAGACACGACCCTTGAGAAACTCGGCGACGAACAGCTCAACCAGATCGCGCTAACCTTGATGAACAAGACCGGACTGGATTATTTTGAGAAACACGGAAGTTTGGACCTTGGACTAGGCTACAAAGACAGAAGATACAGGGTAAACATCTCTCGTCAAAGGGGGCACATTATGGTGGTTTCTAGATTACTGAGGAAGGAGATCCCTGACCTCAAAAGTTTAAACCTTCCGCCCATCTTCAGAGAGCTTGCCTATAGAGAAAATGGGATTGTGTTCCTTGCGGGACCTACCGGATCAGGAAAATCTACCACTTTGGCAGCGATGATAGAGGAGATCAATAGGAATAAAAAGAAGCATATCCTCACGATTGAAGACCCGATTGAATATGTTTTCACCCCCAAAGAGAGTATTATCGATCAGAAAGAACTCTGAAAGGATATTTCCTCTTTTTCTAGCGCGATGAAGTTTGCACTCAGGCAGAGACCTGATGTGATCCTCTTCGGAGAAATTAGAGATTTGGAAGGGATCAGAAATGCAATCCTCCTTTCAGAGACCGGGCATCTCGTGCTTACGACGGTGCACTCAAGGTCAGCAGAGCAGGCACTCAATAAGATCATCGGATCCTTTACCTCCGACGAGCAAAATCATATTAGGACCCAGCTTGCAGAAAATATGTCAGCGATTGTGGTGCAGAAGCTCCTCAAGAGGACAGACAAAACAGGGCTCGTGCTTGGACAGGAAGTCTTGCTCAATACCACCGCCGTTGCCAATATTATTAGAGAAAATAAGCTGAACCAGCTCAGAAGTGTGATGTATACCAATAGACTTTCAGGGATGCAACTGATGGAGGAGAGTTTGATGATCTTGCTCGAAAAGGGCATGATCAGCATTGACCAAGCCATCGAAGCCGCCAACAATCCAGAATATATCAAGAGAGAATTGATCAATAGGGGATTGATCGGCTAAGCCTTATGCCCAGCCGTTTTTCCCTTATTCCTATCCCTTACCCTTCTCGGTTATTTTCCATGCGAGGAGGGATTTTTTGAGTTCAGGGGAGATTCTCCTACTTTCTCTAGCTTTCTGGATCGTTTTATTCTGGACAAAAGGTGCTAAAGTCTGACTCTCGATGAGGGGAAGCGTAGATGCGGGCTGTTTTGCAAGTGCAGTAGCGAAATACCACGCCTGCATCATCTGAATATAGTAGTGTTCACGGTCTACCTCTGCCACGAGCTGGAGCAGTCCAGGCTCAAACTCCTCATCCAAATAGTTGGTCATCAAGAGTCCAATAGCATACCTAACCGTATAGGGATGCTCACTCCCTAGCCACCCTCTAATCTTTACCAGCACTTCGTCCGCATGCTTGGCAAGGATTTTGGGACGGAGCTGATCACAGGTTGCTCGGTTATCGATAAAGGGAAGGTAGTGTTCGAGAGCGTCCATCGTCTGCCCAAAATCCTTGAGCTCTTCAATCACAAACCCATGCACCAGATGCTCTTCAAAGGAGAAATGGGGGAGCTCTTTGAGGAAAGCTTCACGTTCCGGTCTTTTGGCGAGCTGCTTAGCGAACGTTCTGAGAATTGGCGTCTTAGTCCCTAGGATACGCTCTGGTGCGAGGTTCGGGATCAAGCGTTGCACAAAACCTGCGTTCTTTGCATCTGCTAGCACCAGCAGTTCCTCATAGATTTTCCCTTTCTTCACCATAGCAAATCTCTCTTTTTCATCTAAAAGCTTTTCCAAGTTGCTCGCTTTCTGTCAGTATGCAGGCGATGCAGACCATTTCCCTCTTTTTCAAAAGAAAGTTTCAAAAGACTGGCTTCCTGCAGCGATCCCCTTGGGATATGAGGACTCATCATAGAGAATCTGCCCCACAAATCAAGAGCTTTCCTTCCTTTGCCTGAGGCTCAGTCACGATGGAGAAAGTCTTGCATTTCTTGCTATGATACCTATACTGACGCACCGATCGTGCTTTATTCTTTTCTCTCTACAACTGATGAAAAAAATACTGTTCTGCCTACTTTTTGTCTGCTGTTGTTCAGCTGGAGTCAGTCTTGCCCAAGAGCAGGGGATGAGCTACGGAGAACTGCTCCGTCTTTACTTTACCGTCGTTGGACAGCAAGCTCCGAGCTCCTCACAGAAACCCCTCCTCAAATACAGCAACCTCACGCAAGCTTCTCCGCTCTATCCGCTCCTACAAAATGCCGTAGCCAACGGTGCCTTCCCAAACCTTACCACTGCGCTCCCTCTAGAGAAACCGGCTCTGGAGTCAGATTTAGCTCTCCTCCTCAAGTATAATTTCAAAAAGGAGATCGTTTTCCAAGCAGGGAAGCCTTTGACTTTTGATGTGCTCAAGCAGCAGCTGCAGGAGGCTCTCCAAACACCAGCTCTTCCCAAAGAGGAAAAAGCTGAACCTACACCTACGATCTCCGACCAACAAAAGCAAACCATCGCCAAAGAGGTTCTCTCCCTCCTCAGAAAGAATTTCTCTCAAAAGGAGAAGATTGCTGAGCATGATGCTCCGAGCTATGATGAGCTATCTACGTATGTAGACAAGCTTGGAGAGCCGTATACCAAATATTATACCCCGAGAAATGGAAAGCTTTTTACTGACGCTTTGCAGGGAGGATTCGTGGGAATCGGGCTTTACCTAGAGCAAAAGGGAAGAGAATTGCCAGTTGTCGTGAAGCTCATAGAGAACAGCCCCGCCCAAAAGGCTGGTATTAAAGTTGGAGACGTGCTCCTCGCAGCAGACGGGAAACCCTATGAAGCTTATCATGATTTCGATGCCTTCATACTCGCATTGCAGGGAAAAGTCGGTACCTCTGTCAGCATCATGGTAAAAAGAGATCAGAGTCAGCTTACCTACGATCTCACGAGAGAGAAGATCGAACTCCCTTTACTCAAGTCCCGCAAAAAAGGAAACGCCTGCTACCTTCAAATCTCCAGCTTTGACAAGTGAATCCAAAAGAAATTTCTGAGAGAAAAGGAGGAATTCTGATCCTGCAGTGTGCTTTACTTTGACCTGAGAGGGAATCCATGAGGAATTGTAGATGAAGTCGTGGCAATTCTTGAGAATTTTATCGCCAAGGATCAGCCAATCATCTCCATTCTCTCCTCCGAGGGCAAGGAAGTCTATCCTTCAAAAGTGGCTTCCACTGCTCCTAGAGCTCCGATAGTGATGATCATGGATGAGAAAACAGCGAGTGCAGCAGAGATCTTCGCCGGTGTGCTCAAACATTACTATCCAGACAAGGTGAGCCTCGTAGGCACGACCAGCTACGGCAAGGGATCCGTCCAAGAGGTCGTGCAGTTCCAAGATAATTCCGTCCTCAAATATACAGTAGCACTACGATATGTTGCTGATCAGGCAGATTCCCTCAATGGAAAAGGTCTCAAACCAGACCTTATTCTCCGTGATGACCCCAAAACGCCACAGGATGAAGTGCTTACTGCGTTGGGAATCGACTAGCACAAAAACTCCTTCCAATCCTTAGAGACCGAGGAAAACGCTTGCAGGGAGTCTTTCCTACCGAAAATATGCTTACCTCTCTTCATAATCTGTCTTTAAAAGCTTTTTATATTCCTATTTGATGAAAAAATGACCTTAGAAAAAATGCTTCAGCATCGCCGTGCAGTTCGTAGCTACAGTAAAACCGAACGTATCGACTCAGAAAAAGTAAAAGAATGCCTCCAGCTTGCCCAGCTTGCACCGACGAGTTCCAATCTCCAGCTCCGAGAAGCCTATCATATCACGACTCCCAAAGTGATCGCTCAAATAGCAGAGGCATGCTTTTCCCAGAGATCGGCGACGACAGCACAAGAAATAGTCGTTTTCATCACTCGTCAAGACCTCTATAGGCAGAGAGCAAAAGCGGTCTTTGATTTCAATCTCGAGGAAATCCAAAACAATGCTCCCAAAGACAGGATTCCTGCCAGGACCAAAAAGCTCCAGGACTATTATCAGAAGTTAATCCCTTTCCTCTATAGTCGTTGCTTCGGGATATTTGGATGTTTTAGAAAAGGAGTATCTCGAATAAAAGGTTTCTCCAAGCCAACACTTCGTGAGGTATACGAATCTGATATGCAAACGGTAGTTCATAAGAGCTGTGCACTGGTCGCTCAAACCTTTATGCTTGCGATGTCCGAGCAAAATTATGATACCTGCCCATTAGAAGGCTTTGATAGCCAGAGGATCAAAAAGATTCTCAACCTCCCTCAAGGAGCTGAGGTGAGTTTAGTGGTTGCATGTTGAGTCCGTGCCGAAGATAGCGTGCAGGGAAAACGCTTTCGTATTCCCTTTGAGGAACAGTATACAAGAGTTTAAAATCAGATTTCTCTTTTTGTTCCCCCTTTGAATCTTCGATTGCCTGCTGAGAGATGATCGGTTTCATCAGTGATTAAATCACAGAATCGCTGAAAATAGTGTTGCCATCTTTAGATTTTGAAAAAATCTCTTGCTTTTCTCGTAAAATACCATATCAATGAGAGGGTATTTTTTATTTTCTTTTTATACAAAAATGGCAGATCGTGTTAGTGTAACTACCAGAACCGGTTATGGAGAACGCGTAGGAAACAGCTTCAAAAAGATCTTTTGAGGACTACTATTTGTGATCGGTTCAATCGTTCTTTTAGCCCGAAATGAAAACCACTTTTTTGTGACGAAGGTAGGACTAAACGAAGGAGAAAAACTTGTGCAAGATGCTGATGCACAGCAGCTTAATCCTGAGCTTGATGGAAAACTCGTTCACATCCAAGGGGTGACCAGCTCTCCTGCATCATCACTCCAAGATCCAAGATTCGGAGTTAAGGCGGATGATCTAAAGCTTATCAGATCCGTAGAGATGTATCAGCGATCAGAATCTTCAAGCGAAGAATGTCATGACAACTATGGTGGAAGTCAGGACTGTACCACAACCTACGACTACAAGAAAAAGTGGTCAGATTCAGCCATTGATTCAAGTAGATTCCATGAGACTCAGGGACACCAAAATCCAGCGACTCGAGAATATGAAAGCGAGACTCGAGAAAAGGAACCAATCATTGTAGGAGCCTTTACCTTAGACAAAGCATTTACCTCTCAGCTTACAGATGATGTCAAGCTTCCTCTAAATGGTTAGGAATTGAAGCTTCCAGCGCAAGAAACGGAATATACAAGCTCGATGAATAACAATACAGAGACCTCTGCTGCAACCTCTGAAATGACAGAGCAACTCTCAGGAGATGCTTCGACAGGAGAGCAAGCGACCTGAGCTTTGACTCCAGAACCTGCTAACACTCCATCATGAGCTTCATCCAAAAAAAGATTCCATGTTGATGACTCAATGATTTATGTTGGCTTGGATTCTCATAGTCCGGCAGTTGGGGACATGAGAATAAGATTCTCTGTGGTAAAAACAGGAACCGTAAGTCTCGTAGGAAAACAATCTGGAAACGAAATAACTCTCTATAAAACCTCAAACGGAGTGGACCTTGCTCTCCTGGCAAATGGCAAGAAAAGCTCTACTGAAATGTTTGCTGCTGCGCATGCTGCAAATTTGCAACTTACATGGATACTAAGGTTTGTTTGACTTGTGTTGATGTATATGGGATTTGCGATGATGCTCGAGTTTATCCCAACTCTCGCTAAAGTGCTTCCTCCTCTTGCAGGACTCATTGGTTTAGGAACTTGAGTTATCGCTTTTGCAGCGACATTAGTGCTTGGATTAGGAACCATCGCGATAGCATGGCTTGTCGTAAGACCTGTTATTTGAATCTGACTTCTGGTTGTAGCGATTGGAGGAGCTATAGCCTTCATCAGGTCAAGGAAAAAAGACAAAAAGCCTGATCCTCAAGCAAAAGATTCAGCAGAAGTCGTAGAGGTTTAGTCTCCTAAAACTTTACAAACAAGAAATTAGAGAAATAAGTTCTCCATATAAACAATAGTTGATTTTCGGTCAAAGAGAATCTGGATTGTTTAGTGAAAAAGGGGAGCTTTTTCTTTTCCTCAAAAACCTTTCATTGCTAGTTATGCTAAAAGTGCTAGACTTCCCCTTGACAGTAAATAAAAAATAACTAGTATGAAATCCGTATTCAATTTATTTCCTATTGTAAAGATGAAAACATCACTAGAAACGGTCGTAGCTTGGGCGAAAAGAAAAGGTTTCGTCTATCCTAATTCAGAAATTTATGGAGGGCTTGCAAATGCTTGGGATTTCGGTCCTTATGGAGCCTTGCTCAAAAAAAATATTGCTGATCTCTGGGTCAAACATTTCACGCAGGAGAGAGAAGATATGGTCTTTATGGATACGGCGATCATTGCACATCCAACGACTTGGCAGGCGAGTGGGCATTTGGCTTCTTTCGCTGATGCGTTGATTGATGACAAGAAAACGGGGCAGAGATTTAGAGCGGATAAATTGATTGAGGATTATTTTGAAAAGAAAAGAAACTGACTTTCCGATGAGGAGTTGGCTCAAAAACTAAAGGTCCCAAACCTTTCTCCAGAATCGCGAGGAAACGAAGGAATGAGAGACTTCATCGTAAAGCATCTCCCAAACAATCCTGAAACCTGAAACCCAGCCGATTGGACGGAATGTAGAAACTTCAATCTCATGCTGAGTTCACATCTTGGACCGGTAGCGAACGAGAGTTCCAAAGTCTATATGAGACCTGAAACCTGTCAGTCTTTGTTTACGGATTTCAAGGCGGTTTTGGATACTACGAGAATGAGGATTCCCTTCGGATTAGCTCAGGTTTGAAAAGCTTTTAGAAATGAGATTACTCCAGGACAGTTCCTCTATAGAACCAGAGAATTTGAACAGATGGAAATTGAATATTTCGTGCCTGCTGATGCAGAGAAGGCGATGGAGGTTTACAATCAATGGAAAGCTGACTGTATGCAGTATTGGACTGAAGTAATCGGAATTAGTCCAGAGCATTTGAGATTCAAAGATCATGAAAAGCTGGCTCACTATGCGGCAGCAGCAGTAGATATAGAATACCGGTATCCACGAGGGTTTGGTGAGATTCAGGGAATCCACAACAGAACGAATTTTGATCTTTCTCAGCATCAAGAGTTTAGTAAAAAAGATATGCAATATTCTGATCCTTATACTGGAGAGAGATATATCCCACGATGCGTTGAGGCTTCCTTTGGACTTGGTCGTCAGGTGATGGTTACGATGCTTGAATTCTATGATGAGGAAACTTTGGAAGATGGCTCTAGTCGCGTGGTGATCCGTTTTCCTAAGCAGCTCGCTCCTGTGAAATTTGCGATCCTTCCGCTCGTAAAGAAAGATCAAAAGCAGGTTGAAACCGCAGAAAAAATCTTCCGCGATCTCAGTAAGGCTTTCAAATGTGAATATGATGATGGAGGAGCGATCGGAAAAAGATATAGAAGACAAGATGAAATCTGAACGCCTTATTGCGTTACCATTGATCCAGAGACCGTTGATGAAAACTCTCCAAACTTCGGAACAGTAACGGTCAGAGAGAGGGATTCTATGCAGCAGAGGAGAGTGAAAATTGAAGAATTGAGTCAGTGTTTCTAAAGTTAAGTTTTTATAGAGAGGGAGCGTATTTTCCTCTCTTTCCTATAACTTTAAAAAACTAAAAATTGAAATAAACTTTTTTTATCTGTTTTTTTACAAATAATGACAAAGCCCTTCTTCTCCCAATTCACCAACCTCTATCCCATCCAAAAAACCCTTCGCCGAGAGCTAAAACCGCTCAACGAAAATTTTCAACATGATCCATCTCTTACTGCACTCCGAAACTCAGAAATTCCACAGAGGGACCAACAGAGAGAAAAAGACTATCAGGCAATAAAACCCCTCTTGGACGAGCTTCACAATCAATTTATCACTGAAAGCCTCCAGTTGCTAGAACCCCAGGATCGATCAGGTTTTGTCCTTTTTTATCAAACTTACCAAAAAAAGAAAAAGAACAAAGCTGAGCTCTCCGAAAAGGAGCTAAAAAGCCTTGATGAAGAATTTGAAAGCCGCACAAAAGCCTTGAGATCTGCTATTGGAACGAGCTTTTCAAATACTGCAGAACTCCGAAAAAGCAATCCCGACTATGTCAATGAAAAGGGAAAGCCATTCTTGACGCAAAAAAGTTATAAAATCCTGACTGAAGCTGGAGTGCTCTGACTTTTGGAAAAGAAATGCGCCTCTGATCCCGAGAAACTTGCACTGATCCGCCGTTTTGGGAATTTCTTTACCTATTTCACAGGTTTCAATCAAAACCGCGAGAATTACTATGCTACCGAGGAAAAATCAACGGCCGTTGCCTATCGTGCGATCAACGAAAATCTCCTTACATTTGCCAATAATTGTGAGCTTTTTGGGAAACTTGCCGTGCTTTCACTTTCAGAACTCGAGAAAAAAGTCTTCAATCCTGGCTCTTACAGCGAATACCTTACTCAATCAGGAATCGATTTTTACAATGAAATGCTTGCAAATATCAGGTCAAAAGCAAATCTTTATACCCAAGAACACAAAGCCAAACTTCCTCAGCCAAAGCTCCTTTATAAACAAATCTGATCTCCAAGAGGGAATACCATTCCTTTTGATTTGATTACTTCAGAAGCAGAGTTCCAAGAGATGCTTCACACCATGATTAGAGAAACAGATCAAAGAATCCCAGAATTCAACAAGCTTTTAGAGCAAATTTTTGAGGGAAAGGCGGATCTTTCTCAGATTTTCTTGTCAAAAACCGCTCTCAATATCATTTCTAACCGCTATTTCTCATCTTGGCATACTTTACTAGAAAAGGGAGTTGAGCTCAAGCTTTTTAAGTTCAAAAAAAATGATGAAGAAAGTTTCAAGCTCCCTGCCTATCTTTCGCTCGCTGAACTCAAGGAACTTTTGGAGTCGGTGCCTTTTCAAATAGCAGAAAAATCTGATACTGACGAAGAAACTCATCATCAAGTCTCTCTCCTTAAACTCCAACGAGAAAATCTTCATTTAGAAAATTCACATTCTAACTGGGAACTTCTGCTCAAAAGTATGAAATCAGACTTTGAATCTTTTTGGACTTGAGAGGGAGAATTTTGATCCTATACTTCCGCAAAAAACGCCCTTCAATCCCTCTCAGCCCTAGAATCCAATAATCAAGAACACAAAAATCTAATTAAAATGCTTTTGGATAACGCTTTGTATGCGTATAGGATGCTCAAGTGGTTCAAAGTAGATACGAGTAAACTTGGATTTGTCCCAGAAGGGGAGTTTTATCCGAGTCTTGATCAGCTTTTACAGGATTATCCTTTGCCAAAGTGGTATGATATGATCAGAAATTATCTCACGAGAAAACCCTATTCACAAGCAAAATTAAAGCTGAATTTTGACTGTTCTACCTTACTGAACGGACGAGATAAAAATAAAGAAACTCAGAATTTATCGGTGATTTTGAGAAAAGATGGGAAATTTTATCTCGCAATTATGAAAAAGGATCAGAATAAATTTTTTGAAAAATCGGCTCTCTACGAGGGAAATCTTGGAACGATGGAAAAGATGGATTATAAGCTCCTTCCCTGAGCCAATAAAATGCTTCCAAAGTGCTTGATGCCAGGTTCTGATAAGAAAAAATACGGAGCTTCTGATCAGGTTTTAGACCTTTATGCTAAAGGACGTTTCAAAAAGTCAGAAAAGAGCTTCAATCTCGCAGACCTCCATACTTTAATTGATTTTTATAAGTCTGCACTGCCAAAATATGAGGATTGGAAAGTGTTCAATTTCCAGTTTCAAGCGACAGAAAATTATCAAGATATTTCTCAGTTTTATAGAGAAGTTGAGCAACAAGGCTATTTGCTAAACTGGAGAAAGGTTAATGAAGAACTGATTAAACAAGGAATAAAAGACTGATCTCTCTTTCTCTTTCAGATTTCTTCCAAAGATTTTGAAGGAAAATCAAAGACTCCTGATTTGCAAACGCTTTATTGGCAACAGCTTTTTGAAAGTCGAGCCAATGTAAAACTCAATGGAGAAGCGGAAATTTTCTTCAGACCATGAAGTATGAAAAAGGAGAAGAAAGCGCTGAAAGTAGATAACTACGATGTTTTCAAACACAAAAGATATACGGAAGATAAAATCCTTTTCCATGTACCGATTACCTTGTGATTTGGAAATAATGAGGTCAGCCCCTCTGCTCCTTCAAAGTTTAATCAGAAACTCAATCAAGAGCTGATTATCCCTCATTTTGATGATCTCCATGTGATTGGGGTGGATCGCTGAGAAAAACATCTGGCTTTTTATTCTGTTGTTTCGGTGAAAACTGGGAAAATTGTCAAACAAGGGACACTCAATCTCCTCAATGGCACCGACTATGAAGGAAAACTCTCTCAAAAAGCTGAAAATAGACTCCATGCTCGTCAAAACCGGGATACGATTGAGAAAATTGCTGATCTCAAAAATGGCTACATTTCACAGGTCGTAAATAAGCTTGTAGAGCTGGTTTTGGACTATAATGCAGTGATCGTTTTTGAAGACTTAAACGCTGGTTTCAAAAGAGGGCGTCAAAAGATTGAGCAATCTGTCTACCAAAAATTAGAGCTTGCCCTTGCCAAAAAGCTGAATTTTATCGTAAAAAAGGAGAAAGCCGTTGGTGAGCCATGAAGCGTGACTTCTGCGTGTCAGCTTGCCCCTCAGATTAATACGTTCTGAGATATTAAGTGAAAACAGCGGGGAATTATGCTTTATACGCGTGCAAATTATACTTCTGTGACTGATCCGCTTACTGGCTGGAGGAAGCAGCATTATTTCAAAAAAGGCTCTTCTGAAGAGATGAAATCTCAGTTTTTCAAAAGCTTTAAAAATCTGACTCGAGATGCTGATCAAAAAGCCTACATCTTTGATGATGGAACTTGGCAACTCTATTCAAATGTAGAGAGACGAAGAGGAAAAAGAGGAGATCACCGAGAGCGAACGCAAATCAAATATGATCCAACTCTAGAACTTGATACTCTTTTCTCCAAATACCAGATAGAAAAATCTGATTCCCTCTTTGATCAGCTCAAAAATCGTGAACTCCCTCAGACGTTTTGGATTTCATTTTTTCGAATTCTCGACTTGATTATGCAGATCAGAAATACTGATGATGAAGGCAGAGATATTATCCTCCCTCCAATCGGAAATGCTCAAGAGAGATTTGATTCTCGCAAGCGATATGACCAGCTTCCTCGTGATGAAAATGGGCTTGTTATTGAGGAGAGTGTCTTTGAATATCCGACTTCTGGAGATGCGAATGGAGCCTATAATATCGCTAGAAAAGGAGTGATGATGCTTGAGAGAATTAAAGAAAATCCAGAAAAACCTGATTTGTTGATTAGGGATGCTGAGTGGGATAAAGATATCACAGACTAATATAAAAATAGACTAATATAAAAAATTATTTGACTTTTTGATCAGGAAAAATATATTTAACTCGTCATAGCATAAATTAGATTAAGAGAGGGGATACGCTCTCTCTTAAGAAATTTCTGCTATAGCAGATTATTAGTCTATACCTAAAGTATTGGTATAAGCATAGATCTAAAATTCATTTTTTATCTTTTAAAAAGAATGATCATGGTAAATCTAGAAAATTTTAAAAATTTGTATGAAGTGAGGAAGACAGTCAGATTTTCTCTTTTAAAACAAAATTATGATGATTTTTTTAAATGTGAAGAAAATGTACTAAAGGATATATCTTTTTTGAATACTTTAGTATGATATGAATGACAAATTGTAAAAATACAAAAAAAAGAAGACTCAAAGCTATTACAGGATTTATTAAGTAAGGATATATTTGAAGATATCATAAAAAATGCTTTCCAGATTTTAAAGAATCAGATTTGTACAGTTATTTATAATAAAGTTGTTTTTGATACAAAAAAAAGTGAAAAAAAACAAAAATATAAGATATATTTAAAAACAGCAACTTGAAAAGACTTATCAGCTTTTATCCCAACAGGTTATGATAAAAATAGTGATTATATCCCAGAAGAGAATTTTTATAAAGTGAAAGATTCTGAGATTTGGTATGCTATAAAAATTATTGCTAAATTGATTATGGATAATGACTTTATAGAACAAGATCCAGAATTATATAATCGCTTATCCCAAATAAATAGGTATAATCCTAATTTTTGAAACTTTTTTGAACTTAATACCCTTAATCCTTTTACAGTAAATAGATGGAAAATATCTGAGATTGTAAATAGCTATGAGGTTTCTCTGAGTCAATATAAGCAAATTTTGGAGGGGTTAAATAAAGAAGCTTATGCTATTGCTAATGCTATTCTTAGTGATAGATATTTTGAAAATTGTAGAAATCAAAATGAAAGTGATGGGACAGTGAGATATTTATTTCATATATTTTCAAATTGTAAAAATAGTTCAGAAAAAAATATATGACAAATTAACCACCTTATTTTGCTTGTAAATAAATATGAATCCTTAAAAAATGGGAAAAAGAAATATACAAATGATGAAATTGAGCTTAAAATAAAGAGACTCAATAAAGAGTTAAGACAATTAGCAAAAGTTCGTTCAGAATTATTATGATATCAAATTCATTTAATTGATAATTTTCAAACAGAGAAATTTAGTTTTCTTATTCAGTCATGAAAGTATTACTTTGTTGGAATGAAAAAAATCTGATGAGAGAATAATCTTTCACAATTCCAAGAATTTATTGATGGTTTAGAGAGAGGAGATGATAAGTTATTGTATTTAGATAGTATGACTTGGGGATGATTCAAAAAACTATTTCTTTCAAAAGAAAGTGATGTGAAATTCTCTGATAAAACAAGCATTAAAGATTTTAATGTACCTATTTTAGAGAAAGAAGAAGAAATTAATTTAAAAAAACAACTTATTAAAAATGAAATAGAGCAAATAAAATATATTTTAAAAAATCAAATTCAAGGAAAGGAGGAAGATAAAGTTATAAACGACTTTATAGCTTTTATAAAGGAATGAGGTTATGCTAATACAGTAAAAAGAAATGATCTAGTAAAAGAGAATAAATACAATAAAAAGATAAAACTATTTAATTTAATTTTTAGTTGACCATTAAATGACTTTGTGAATAAAAGATACAGTATTGATAAATTAAGAAATGAGTATTTTGAGTTAGTAAAAGAGTTATTAGAAACTATAAAAGATAAAAAGTATGAAATT